>WNFC01006739.1_pt1 | contig 34950 bp, 32 predicted proteins | sample 5400541 | NCBI WGS metagenome assembly WNFC01 (sample SAMN13153342, study PRJNA577476) | soil metagenome | isolation source: 120 cm saprolite under Douglas fir tree site 2 hole 2 replicate 1 | place: USA:California | collected 2015-04-18
CAGATTTCGGCACTCGGGAGGGGCGACGGTACCTTTTCAGTTCTGAATGGGCTGACAAACCAGTTGAAGGGTTTCCCTGTGCTCGCGGACTTCGATGGTGATGGGATTGTTGACCTTGTCGAGATTTATTCGAGCGGTGGAATCTATTCAGACCAAGCTCAAGGCGGGGGGTCGAGGATGGTGTGGTCGAAGGGGAGCGGCGACGGCCGCTTCGCGCGAAATGGTGCAAGCATCGACCTCGCGGTGAAAGGCGCGACGAACGCGGTTGTCGGCGATTTCGATGGCGATGGCAAACAGGACCTGATTGTTTCTTACCTGGACGCCACTGCGGGAGCGACGAATCCGAGCGGCCTGGTGCTGTTGCGCGGCAACGGTGATGGGACCTTTGTCAGTCCTTCGATCCCGTTGGCTACGAGTGCAGTGACGGTCCATGGCAGGCCTCTTGCGGTGGATCTCAACGGCGATGGCAAGCTGGATATTGTCTGGGGAGATACAGCCTATGTGAACAAGGGCGATGGAACTTTCTCACCACTGAACCTGGCAGTGACGGGAACCGCATTGGCAGTGGGTGATGTCAACGGTGACGGCGTTTCGGACGTGGTGATCGACAATACGATCCATGCTGGAAATGGAGATGGAACCTTTCAAACGACGGCGCTTTACACGGTCGCGACGCCGCCGGGTTCGACGTTTCTGTCCGCAGCAATCAGCGACGTGAACGGCGACGGAAATGCAGACGTAGTTGTGCAGTACATGGCGGACCTGGCTGGCTTGTCTGTCGCCTATGGGGATGGAAAAGGCAACTTCACGGCCGACAGCAATGTGTATACGACGGGAAGCAAAACGCCTGTTTCAGGAACGCTGGCGCGCCTGAATAATCAGGCGCCGGCACTGCCGCATGACAATCGCATGGATTATGTCGTGTTTGCGGATGGCGCTGCCGTTTCGCTTTTGAACCAGACGAATCCTGTGCCTGCTGCACCTGCACCGCTTCCTTCGAAATTGACACTCAGCGTCTCGCCAACCTCTGCCGTTCCGCTGCAGCCGGTGACGTTGAGTTCGACAGTGACAGGACTGAATCCGACCGGCACGGTAAGCTTCACCACGGCTGACGGAATGTTGCTTGGCAAGGAGGCGGTGGGGTTTTCGGTTGCGGATCTGCAACCGTCGTTTGCGACGGCGGGAACCTATACCGTGACAGCGGCCTACTCCGGCGACAGTAACAATGCTCCAAGCGTTTCTAACCCAGTGACAGTAACGGTGGCGAAGGGCCCGTCCAGTACACAAGTTCGGCTGCTTCAGAACAACGTTTACGCGCGACGTACGATTACGCTTCAAGCGTTTGTCTCGGGATTTAACCCGACCGCGCCGGTGACCTTTACCGCAGGGGGAACGCTACTGGGCACTGCCCTTGTCACGGGAGGTATCGCGGCGCTGCGGTACAGGTTTGTAGATCCAGGTTCGTATCCGATCACGGCGAGCTATCCGGGGGACGCTTCGAACCTGCCGAGCACGTCTTCAACCGCGACGTTGACGGTTGTGGCAGGTCCGGACTTTTCGATGTCGATTTCCCCGACCACGAACACGGTGAAGGCCGGAGAAACCGCAAATTACACACTGACCATTGCCTCGGTTGATATGTACAGTGGAGTCGTTCTAGTGGATTGCCACATTGTGTCTGCCAATACGGGCTGCGGCTTATCAACCTTGCAGGTACCTGTGGCTGCCAATGGTTCGCCATCGACGGTCACACTATCGTTCAAAACTTCTGCTCCACAGAACAACCTGCGACCTGCGTCTGTGTCTGGTGCGGTGGGGATGGGGCTTCTGATGCTCGTTTGGTGGGATAGACGTTGGCGGAGAGCGGGACGCCGGTTGTACGTCAGCATTCTGATAGGTGGATTCGCTATGGGTCTGGCGGCGGTGTCCGGGTGTTCTTCTTCTGCTTCTTCGTCTTCTTCTGCTGCTCCGAGCCAGGGGACTACGTACAGCTTTGTTCTTACAGGGTCGGATCAATCGATTGAGACAAGTCACACGGTGAGTTTCCAGATCATAGTGCAGTGAGATTTGCAGCGAAATTCGTCTGCAGATAAAGCACTATTCAAGCGGATTTCTTCACTCCGCCGCTCACGATAGGACCGTGAGCAGCTTCGGTCGAAATGACGAATCTTTGGTTTCGGCATCTGGGTTTTGGTGCGAAGAAATGCGTGTGAATGTGCTGTAGAAGACATAGAGATGCAACCGTCGCTGGTAGTTGTGCTAGTGCCTGAGAGCGCACACTTGCTAGTGCCCAAGGCTGCACGCTTGTTGCTAGACTTCGCCTATGGGCCGCATGCGTAGTTTGCTCACGCTGCTGTTGTGTATGGCCTCTCCGATTGTTGGAAGCGCACGGCCAGCAATAGGAGCGGAGGCCAATCGTGCGTCCACGCTGGCCATTGAGGATATCGGCAGGGGAACGGTGCCGATTGATGGCGAGTGGCAGTTTCACCTGGGCGATGATGTGCGCTGGTCCTCGCCCTCCTATGACGACTCGCAGTGGGAGCACATCAAGGCTGACAAAAGCTGGGGCGCGCAGACTCATCCGTCGTATACGGGCTTTGCCTGGTACCGGCGCCACATCGAGATTCCATCCTCGCGGGCCGCTAATCTGAAGCTCGCGATTTTAATGCCGGCGGTAGAGGACGAATACGACCTCTACTGGAACGGCGTGGAGATCGGCAGCCAGGGAACACTGCCCCCGCATCCTGCCTGGTATACCGCGCATCGTCAGTCGTTCGCGTTTCCGGTTTCTCCGGCGGGTGTGGCGGACGGCGTGCTGGCCGTTCGCGTGTGGAAGGCGAAGCTTGCATCCTTCGACTACAGCACTCTCGGCGGGATGAGGGGACCACCGGTACTGGGCGATGCGGAGAGCATTTCCCGGCGGATAAGTTCGGACGACTTCGCGTCGATGCGTCGAAACCTCTACTTCCGCATGGTGATCATCATCATTGCGCTGATGGGGCTGGTCGCGCTGTTCACCTGGGCCCGCGATCGCAAGCAGTGGGTCTTTCTCTGGTTTGGAATCTGGTCGATGGGACGCGTGGCCCAGTTCCTTACGACGATGCCCAGCATTAACTATTCGCTCTCCCACGCGGAGATCAACTGCATTCTGCAGTTCATTTTTTCGATCCACAACTGCGCGGCGTTGTTGCTTCTGTTCTACCTCTTCGATCTTCAGGACAACACCCGCCTCCGCCGCTGGACCTGGCTGGTCGTGGGAGTTCAGCTAAGCGCGGCTTGCGCAGACGGTCTGGTGATGCTGTTCTGGGCAGATGCCGGGCCTGGGATGCAGTGGGCTGACGCATTCCTGTCGCTTGTCATCATGCTGTGCAGAATGTTCGGCTTTGTTCTGGCTTACCAGGGACTCAGGCGCAGGATCAACCCGGAGTTCAAGCTGGTAGCCGTTATGGCGTTTCTCGATAATCTGATGGAGATCCTGAGGCTTTCAAGTCGCCAAGGGGTCCGCTTCACTCACTGGACGCTGACTACGAGACTCAGCGCGCCTCTGTTTGATGTGGCAGATGCCGGCATCACCGTTCTCCAGATACTCGACACCTTGCTTCTCATCACTGTGGCTTACGCGCTGCTGCGCTATCTTGCACGCGAGAGCCGGAGACAGGCCGGCATCGAGCTGGAGCTGAAATCGGCGCGGGAAGTCCAGCGGGTCTTGATTCCGGAGGCCATCCCCGATATCCCCGGCTACGCCATCGCGAGCGTCTATCACCCGGCGCAAGAAGTGGGCGGCGATTTCTTCCAGATTATCCCGATGCAGGATGGCGCTGCGCTGGTTGTCCTCGGAGATGTCAGCGGCAAGGGACTGAAGGCAGCCATGAACGTCGCTCTGATTGTCGGCACCGTACGCACATTGGCGGAGTTCCAGAGCGATCCCGCCAGCATCCTCGCCGGGCTCAACCGTAGGCTCGTCGGACGCATGCAGGACGGCTTCACTACTGCGCTCGCGTTCAGGATCGACCGCTTGGGTCATTGCACCTTTGCCAACGCCGGTCATGTGCCACCATTTCTTAACGGCAGCGAAATGACTCTTGATCCATCGCTTCCTCTGGGCATCGATCCCGAAGCCGAATACAACGACCAGGACATTACGCTCGATTGCGGCGATCGCCTGATGCTCCACACGGACGGCGTGCTCGAAGCGCGGTCTGGAAAGGGCGAACTGTACGGATTCGGCCGTCTGACGGCTCTTCTCGCGAGCCTGCCTGATGCCGACTCGATCGTTGATGCAGCTCTCGCCTTCGGCCAGGAGGACGACATCACAGTGCTCACCATTGAACGGCTCCGATTGAACGAGGCTTCTCCTTCGATGACCGTCAACTTCTCAGTTGACCTTGCCTCCGCTTGATCCCGACAACGGCAAGTACGCGGCATAGCCTGGGGTAGGGTTGAGGTAGAGAAGCAGATTTCTCCGCTGCTTTCTCTGCTGCGCTGCTCACAAAGGCGTGAGCAGCTTCGGTCGAAATGACGGTTGCTTCTGGGTGAGGAGACAGACAACGGCAAAGGCGAAAGCAGGTCCTCCGCTTCGAGAAGGATGACAAGTTATTGGGTGCTGGGAGCGGGTTGGCGGAGGGCGGCGGGGACAAGAGGGCTGCTGAGGAGTTTCGGGTCGGCGGTGAGGTAGAAGGTGGGGATTTCGGGGAACTGCTCTTCGACGAGGATGAGGGTGCGGAAGTCGAAGCTCTGGACCTCGGCGCGGGATTCCATGTGGTTGCGGGTGATGGCTCCGCAGAGGGTGGTGACGAAGGTTTGCGGGTCGTAGGTGTGGTTGGTGGTGGGCTCGGCGTGGGGGTTCGTCATGGGTGGATTGGTGCCGACTGGATCGTTGGGGAGGGGGAGGATTTTGGTTTCGAGGTTGAAGCGGACTTTTTGGGCGTTGGCTGCGCGTTCGGCGGCGTCGGGGTGGGTGCGGCCGGGGCCGGTGCGGTAATAGTCGGCGTAGAAGCGGGTGAAGCGGAAGAGTTGTTCGGCGTGGGTGGGGATGTAGGGGCTGATGAGGTGCTCTTGTTTGGCGAAGGCTACGGCTACGGGGGATAGGGTTGGGTTGTTTTTTTGTTGGGGGAACTGGGGGTGGAGCCTGTCGCAGATGAAGGTGCTTTGCGCTTCGGCGAGGGAGATGTCGCGGGTGTAGACGCGGTTTTCGAGGGTGTAGGGAGTGCCGTCGGCGCGGCGGCAGGACTCGGGGCTGAGGAACTGATCGTGCCAGATGAGGGAGACGTGGTCGGTGGTGACGCCGGTGTCGGTTTCGAGCGTGGTGGCGAGGTGGTCGAGGCCGGACTCGAAGGAGGGGAGGGTGTTTTCGGGGCGGAGACCGCGGCCTCCGCGATGGGCGGAGACGTCGAAGGTGGCGAGGTAGGCGGCGGCTTCGGGGTGTGCGGATTTTTCTTCGGCGAGGACCCGCTGGAGGCGGTCGGGGTAGTCGGAGATGATGCCGTCGACGCGGAGGTGGATGAGGGCGCGGATTTTTTCGGGGTCGTTGGCGGTCCAGGGGATGATGCGGAAGCCGGCTTTTTGGAGTTCGGCTACGTTGACGGCGGGGTTGGGGCCGAGGAGGGTGGCGTCGTTGGGGGAGAGGGTGGGAGTGGGGGCGCCGTGGGCTTTGGCGTGGGTGTTGGCGGCGGTGAGGAGTCCTAGGTAGGGGTCGGTGGGCATGGTGGTGAGGAGGGCCGCTGTGAGGGCGGCGGCTCGGATGGAGATTAGCATGATGAGGATGGTAGTGGGGGTGGGTTTAGGAGGTGTGAATTGGTGGGTTGAAAAGGGTGGGGAGCGGTGACGAGTGGAAATCATCGGGATCCTTCGCTGTGCTCAGGATGACGGCAGAAACTATAGCGGCAATGGCGAACAGCAGATTCCTCCGCTGCGCTGCGGAATGACAAACAAAAGGACAGGCAACGGCAAAGACAAAGGCAAATGCGGGGGTTCTTCGCTGCGCTCAGAATGACAACGTTTGTTTGTTGGTGGCATTACTTTTGCAGTTAGGCGTTACTTGAGTAGGGCGGAGAGGTTTCCGTTGTGGGTGGCTAGTTTGGCTTCCGCGGTGGGGCGGTCGAGGTTGAGTTTTTGCATGACGATGGCGGTTTTTACGCTGCCGGATTTTTCGAGGAGGGCGGCGGCGGTGGGTTGGTCGACTCCCGTGGCGGCCATGATGATGCGCTGGGCTCGGTCGATGAGCTTGGCGTTGGTGGGTTGGACGTTGACCATGAGGTTGCCGTAGACGGCTCCGGTTTTGATCATGCCGCCGGTGGAGAGCATGTTGAGGACGAGTTTGGTGGCGGTGCCGGCTTTGAGGCGGGTGCTGCCGGTGAGGACTTCGGGGCCGGTGAGGGGGGCGATGGAGATGTCGGCGAGGGCGGCCATCTGAGAGTTGGGGACGCAGGTTAAGGCTATGGTGAGAGCGCCGAGGGGATTGGCGTGCTGGAGGGCTCCGAGGACGTAGGGGGTTCGGCCGCTGGCGGCTATGCCTACGAGCGCGTCCTGGCCGGTGAAGCCTGCGGCGGCGAGGTCGGCTGCGCCTTGCTCGGGGGAGTCTTCGGAGGACTCGCTGGATTTGCGGAGGGCGGAGTCGCCGCCCGCGATGAGGCCTTGCACGAGAGTTGGGGGGACGGAGAAGGTGGGAGGAACTTCGCTGGCGTCGAGGACGCCGAGACGGCCGCTGGTGCCGGCTCCGATGTAGAAGAGGCGGCCTCCGTCGTTGAGGCGGCGTGCGATTTCGTCGATAGCTTTGGCTATTTCGGGGAGGACTGCGGCTACGGCTGCGGCTACTTTGGCGTCTTCGTTGTTGATGAGGCGGAGCATGTCGAGGGTGGGGAGTTCGTCGATGTGCTCGGTGAGTGGGTTGCGGGATTCGGTCAGGAGGGTGGCGAGGTTCATGTGGTTCCATGATACGGGGGCTCTTGGCCGGGAAGAGAAAACGGTTCGTGCCTTCCGGCACGAATGCCCACCTTAGGCGCAAAAAGCGCGCCGAAGATGGGGCACCCGGCTCTGTGGGAAACACCCGGCGGTGTTGGTCTACGGGAGGATGACGCAGGGGCCGTTGGCGGTTTCGTGTTTGACCGCTTGCAGGGCTTCGTTGGCCTGGTCGAGGGGGAAGATGTTGACTTGCGGTTTGATGTTGATTTCGGCGGCTAGCTGGAGGTAGTCGCGGGCGTCCTGGCGGGTCATGTTGGCTACGCTGCGGATTTGGCGCTCGCCCCAGAGGAGTTTGTCGTAGTCGAAGGCGGGCATCTGGTCGAGGTGGATGGCGTTGATGGCGATTATGCCGCCTTTACGAAGACTTGAGAGGGCGCTTAGGACGACGGCTCCGCTGGGGGCGAAGGTGATGGCGCGGTCGAGTTGGACGGGGGGCTTATCGTTTTCTGTGCCGACCCAGGTTGCTCCGAGTTTCGTGGCTTGCTGCCGATGGTTTTCGCCGCGGGTGGAGACGTAGACTTCGCAGTTCCAGTGGCGGAGGACTTCGATGGCTTGCGAGGCGGAGGCGCCGAAGCCGAAGAGGCCAACGCGCTCGCCGGGTTGGGTGCCGGCGACGCGCAGGCTGCGGAAGCCGATGATGCCGGCGCAGAGGAGCGGGGCGATGTGGGTGTTGTCGAGGGTGGAGGGCAGCGGGAAGACGAAGTCGGAGCGGACGAGGGCGTATTCGGCGTAGCCGCCGTTGACGGAGTAGCCGGTGAAGGTGGGGTTGTCGCAGAGGTTTTCTTCGTGGCGTAGACAGAAGGGGCAGGTGCCGTCGGTGCCGCCGATCCAGGAGACGCCGACGCGGGTGCTTGCGGGGAGTTCGGAGGTGGCGCCTTCGATGATTTCGCCGACGATCTGGTGGCCCAGGGTGAGGGGTTGATGGATGAGGGGGAGGTCGCCCTCGAAGATGTGCAGGTCAGTGCGGCAGACTCCGCAGGCGAGGACGCGGAGAAGGACGTGATTGGTGGTGAGGGTGGGGCGGGGGGCGTCTTCGATCTGGAGGGGATGGTTAGCGGCGTGGAGGATGGCTGCTTTCATGGAAGACTTCCTGGGGTGGGGCTTGGGTTGAGCGGAATTGTGTTGTCGATCATGGTAGTTCGATGCTGGTTGGGCTTAAACGACCGGGGGCGATCGGAGTGTTCCGGTGGGCTTCGTCTCCGCTTTGAGAGCCGTCTGTTTTTTCTATTGTCGGTCGGCGTAGAATCTGTGCGGAATACGGGGAGGTCGCGATGCGGAGAGGTGTTTACCCATTACTGACGGTGGGGCTGCTGATAGCAGTTCCTGTGCTGGCCAAGAGCAAGGACAAAATGCTTCCGCCGTATATTTTGCAGGCACACACGGTCGCGGTCATCATTGACCCTGCCGCGGGCATCGATCCGGAAGATCCGCAAGCAAACCGAATAGCCCAACATGACGTCGAAACGGCGCTGATGAACTGGGGAAGGTTTGAACGTGTGATGGGACCTCAAGGAGCGGACCTGATCATCGTGATTCGCAAAGGACATAGAAGACTCGTTGATGCGACGATCAGCGATCCTATGCAAAACAATCGACCGGGGGCGATCAACCCGACGGACAATGGGATCGGTGTGGGTGTGCAGAATCCAAGCAGGCAGCCGAACATGGGGGATCCGAATGCCGCAGGACCTCAGACTTCCCCGCGCCCGACGACGCAACCTCAGATGGAGATTGGCGGCGCGGATGATTCGTTCGTGGTTTTCGATGGAACGGTTGCGAAGCCTTTGAATGGCGCTCCGGGGTGGAGATATATGGCGCCAGATGGTCTTCGGCCGCATAGTGTTCCTGCTGTGGAGGAGTTCAAGAAGGCCGTCGCGGCGGCGGAAAAGGCGGCGGCGGCAAAGAAGCCTTAGATTGAGTAACAACGAGAGCGAAAAGGGGATCCCCTTCGCGGATGACAAGTAGCAAAAGCGAAGTGCGGCTGGGTAAGGTATACATCCCACCCATCCTCACCCCATTGAGCAAGCTCAGTGGGGACCCCGATCCGCAGAAGGCGCGATGGATGGGGCACCCGGGCGTTTGCGACAGTTGGAGAGAAGGACAGACAACGGCAAGGGCAGGGTGGCTGGGACACAATTGAGGTAGAGAAGCGGATTTCTCCACTGCGTTGCTCACAAAAGACGTGAGCAACTCCGGTCGAAATGACGATGCTTTTGGTTTTGGTCTGAATGTAAATTTGGTCTAAATCTAAAAACAATGTCGGCGGGGTAAGGGTATACATCCCACCCGAGCTGTCGTGCCCGGCGCGGACACAACAACAGCAACACTTCGAATCGTATTTTAGTACTGCACCTAGTACTGGCCGTAGCGGCCCTTGATGCTCTCGAAGAGTTTGGCGGAGTCGTAGCCGATGCCGTCTTTGAAGACGATTTCTACTTTTTCTATGTCGGTGATGTTGGCGGCGGGGTTGCCGTTGATGACGACGAGGTCGGCGTTTTTGCCGGGGGCGATGGAGCCGATTTTGGATTGCTGGCCGAGGTAGGTGGCGCCGTTGAGGGTGCAGATCTTGATGGCTTCGACGGGGGTGAAGCCGTCGGAGTCGACGAGGAGCTCGACCTCGCGCTGATCGCCGAAGCCGGGGAGGGTGCCGCCGTCGCCGGTGGGGTCGGGGCCGCCCATGAGGAGGCCGCCGGCAGCTACGAATTTGTGCTCGAGCTTGGCGCCGTGCTCGTAGGCGAGGGCGCGTTCGGGATTTGTCGGGCGGGTGAGTTCGAGGTTGCGGGTGTAGAGGTAGGCCTCGCGGGTGGGTGGGGACATGGCTTCGAGGACGCGGTTCTGCAGGTGGAGGTGCTGTGGGATGGAGCTTTCGAATACGGGCAGGGTGCTGGTGATGGCGACGTGGTGGTCGACGAGGAGCTTGATGAGGGCGGTGGCGTCGGGGCCGTCGGGGTCCATCTTGAAGAGGGTGGGGCTGCCGGTGGATCGGGGGCAGAGGTCGGGCTGCTTGCCGGGGTCGTTTTGCGTGTTGACGAAGAAGCCGTGCTCGAGATTGTCGATGCCGATCTCGGCGGCCTCTGGGTAGGTGACGGCGCAGAGGTGACCGGTGATCTTGAGGCCGTGTTTGTGGGCGGCGTCGACGGCGGCTTTTAGCTCGGCGCGGGTGATGTTCATGTAGGCCTTGTAGCTGGTGACGCCTTGCGCGGCCCAGTAGTCGACGAAGTTGCGGGCGTCGTCGGGGCCGGTGAGGCTGTGCATCTGGACGAAGGGGCTGTTGGGGCCTTCGAGATAGGGAGCGGTGATGTCCATGTGCGGGCCGGGGAGGTGGCCTGCGTCGATTTCGCTGCGCATGTTGAGGTCGAGGTAGGGCTCGACGCTGCCGGTGGTGCGGATGGTGGTGACGCCGGCGGCGAGATACATGCGCGGGGCGGTGAAGGTCATCTGGGGGACGATGAGGGGCGGCTCGGAGGAGCCGTCGGCGGCTTCGTCGGCGCGGGCGATGTAGTAGAGGTGGTCGTGCATGCCGACGAGGCCGGGGATGATGGTGTGGCCGTGTAGGTCGATGAGTTGTGCGTTGGAGTTGGTGGGGGCTTCTTTGGAGATGCTGGTGATCTTGCCGTTTTCGATGAGGAGGTATTGGTCTTCGAGGGGGGCGGCGCCGGTGCCGTCGATGATGCGGACGTGGGTGAGAAGGACCGCGGGGGCGTTGACTTTGGCGTACTTGGCAACAGCGGGAGAGAGTGGGGTGGTTTGGGCGTGGAGAGTGGTCAGGGATAGGGCGAGGATCGCAATGGGGGCGAAGCGAGGATGCATGAGTTTCTCCGGTGGAGTGAGTTTACCCGAGACCGGTCTGAGGCTATGGATTAACCCGCGACACCGATGCTCACCAATGTGCAGGAGTTTGGGCGCCAGGAGAACAGGCAACGACAAGTACGCGGGGTGGCTGGCGAAGGGTGTGGGCAGAGAAGCGGATTTCTCCGCTCTGCTGCTCACAAGTGCGTGAGCAGCTTCGGTCGAAATGACGATTTCTTTTCCGGGTAAGGAGAGCAGACAACGGCAATCGCAAACGGCGAAAGAGACAAAGCAGATTCCTTCGCTGCGCTACGGAATGACAAACAAAAGAGCGGGAATGACAAACAAAAGAGCGGGCAACAACAACGACAGAAGCAAATGCGACAGGTTAAATCGGGCCAGAGCAAATGGGGTCAGGTTAAATGGGGCGAGAGCAAATGCGACCCCAGGGGGGACACAAAAAAAGAACCGGAAGCCTGCGAAGGCCTCCGGTCCACACAGGGTGGAGGGTTCAAGTGGAGGTTACTTGGAGGCGAGATAGCGGCGAGAGAGACCGACGAGGCCGAAGATACCGGTGCCGAAGAGGGCCAGCGAGAACGGCTCTGGAACAGCGGCAGGGGAGATTGAGCCGGAGAAGTCGAGGCCTTCGTTGGCTCCGTTAACCTGCTTGACGTCGAATCTGAGCTGGTTGAGTCCTGCCTGGAGACCGGTAAAGGAGAAGGTGAGGGGGGTAGTACAGTTGGGTCCTACGTCGGAGCACATGGCATAGGTGTTTCCTGGTCCCATGGGACCGGCTGCCTGCTGGATGAGGACGTTATTGAGATAGACCGAGACGGTGTCGTCGGCCAACAGGCTTAAAGTTGCGACGTCGGCTGCGTCGGCGGCTGCGAGGGTGAAGGTGGTGTTGTAGATGTAGTCCCCGTTAGGGACGACGAGGGTGGAGGTGGGGCCAGTCGAAGCGTTGAAGGAGACGTAGCTGGAGTTGGGCAAGGCGGCGTGCCAGACGGTGCCGGGACTGATGTTGAAGGTGGAGGTCGATCCGCTGTTAACTGTTGAACTGAGTGGGTCATACGTAACGGCTGTGTTGTCGACACCGGGGTTAGGGGAGGTGGTGCCGTAACTGCCGAGAAGGATAGGGGAGCCTTGGGCGGAAACGTAACCGCCAAAGACGGTTGCGCAAGCGATAAGAAAACGTTTGTATTTGGTCAAAATATTTCTCCTGATGCTGTACTCTCACGTGCCGTAGTGCACCCTGATTAAGTGCATTCTGGGGGCCATTGGGGAGGGGTGCGGGGGAGGGTCTTAGTACCGTGGAAAGCCATGGTTAGCCGGGTTCTAAACTGTGAGCTGGGTAAGTGGCATGAGTGGTGAGGGTAATTTTTTCCAGGAACAGGCAAATTTGCGCTGGTCTAAGGAGGAAACGAGGGAGGAAACGAGCCTCGTAAATTGAGATAATAACAGCGGTTGTACTTTCATTGGGTGGCAAAAAGCCAAAGTTAAATGCATCGAATCAGGCAACCTTTGCCCGAGGTTTGACTGGAATCGAGGTTATCGGGTACCGGACTGGTGGCGGTTTCGGGTTGAGCACAAAACAAAACCGGAAGCCTTCGAGAGGCTTCCGGTTTCAGACGGCGGGCAGGAAGGTTTATTCGGTGGCGATATAGCGGCGTGAGAGGCCGACGAGGACGAGAAGACCCGTACCAAGGAGGACAAGAGGAACCGGTTCTGGAACGATGGAGCTGACGGAACCGGAGAAATCCAGACCCTCGTCCGCTCCGTTGACCTGCTTGACGTCGAAGGTGAGAGTGTTCAGCCCCGCGGTGAAGCCGGTGAAGTTGAAGGTGAGCGGCGTGATGCAGTTTGGCCCAACGTCAGAACACATCGCGTAGCTGTTGTTCGGTCCCATGGGGATGAGGGCACCGTTGAGAAAGATCGAGACGGTGTCGTCGGCCAACACGCTCAAGGTGCCAATGTCGCTTACATCGGCCGAGGTGAGGTTGAAGGTGGTGTGGTAGATGTAGTCGCCATTCGGAACGACGAGGCTGGATGTGGGTCCTGTCGCGGCGTTAAAGGAGACCCAGCTGGAGTTCCCGATGGCGGAATGCCATACAGTCCCCGGGCTGATGTCGAAGGTGGAGGTTGATCCGCTGTTCACGGTGGAATTGAGCGGGTCGTAGGTGGTTGCCGAGTTGCCGACGCCGGGATTGGGAGCGGAGGTGCCGTAGCTGCCGAGGAGAAGGATCGTGTCGGCGTGAGCGGAGACAAGACCTCCGAAAACGAGTGCGCAAGCGAGAGTGAGACTGGAATATTTTTTCAATTGACTCCTCCGGGAGCGGGGGTCTGTATCCCTTCTTACGTGGGATTTAGTGCACGTCGGGGGCCATTTGGAGGCGAAATCTGAGGCCTGTAATTCTTCGCAGGACCATGGTTATGAGATGCGGCCATCGGGTTGTACGGAGATGTACGCAATTACGTGCAGAAAAAGAGAAGATTATTCCCCACGGTGCAGCGCGGAGGAGGAGCTAACCCTATTTAAATCAATGTTGGTATGGTCAAAAATGTAAATAAATAATTTGTCCCGTGATGCAACCTTTCGGCGCGTGCCTCCATCGAGTTCGCAGGTCGAATGGAGCAATCGATGGGGCGAAGTAGTATTTCACGCATCGTATGAGCGAAAGCATATCCCGCTTGCGATGGCCGGAGCAATATCAATTTGCGCTCGCCGGCGAGTCGCGAGAATGCGCATCGATCGAATCCCGCTAATCGTGTCTGATGAACCATTAAGCTGGGAATCGTCATATTCTCGGCGCGGAAGGCCTGGGAACGATTGCGCCGTCAACATCTTTTCGCATTGACATTTGTCAATCTGCCCTATAGTGTTCGGCTTGCTTTACGGGGCCTTCCTAACCCGCCGATCCCCGCGGCGGTGATCCAAGTCGCCAAATCAAAAGGAGAACTCAATGCGCAAGCTTTTTGTTTGCTGTTTTCTGCTGTCTGTCCCTGCGTCTGTCCTGCCGCAATCCTCGCCCCGGACGGTCTCCGAGGTTCACGTCACAACACCCAAGCCCGGCATGACAGCCCAATGGGAGGCCGGCCGTAAAGCACATTCCGCCTTTCACGCGGCTCAGAAGGATACGTGGCCCATCTTTACCTGGCAGATCATGACAGGCGAGCGTAGCGGCTCGTACATGACGGCCACTCCCGGTCGTCACTGGAGCGACTACGATGCCAGGCAGGCGTTTCTTAAAATCGACGCGCCAGACATAGCGAAAAACCTTACTCCTTACCTCGTAAGTACGTCGATGAGCTACTACGTTCTTCGTGACGATCTCAGCCTCTCCAAGCCGCCGGCTACTCCCGCGATGATGCGCACCAGCACCTATTACACTGTCATCCCGGAACATGCGAATGACTTCACTGCCGCCGTCAAGAAGATCAATGAGGCCGTACAGAAAGCCAACTATTCCCCCAATCCCTCTCGCTGGTACGCACTTGCCAACGGCGGCGAAACACCGACCTTTGTCCAGGTCACCGACCGTGCGACCTGGGCCGCTATGGAGCCGCCGGAAAAGACACTGGAAGCGGTCCTCAAGGACGCATACGGAGACAGTGGTCCTCAAGCGCTCGACCAGCTCCGCCGAAGCTGCTCGAAGATCGTTACTGATTTGTTGGTCTATCGCCCCGACCTGAGTTACATCCCCAAGTAACCGCAAACACCCTGAAGCAGGCTGACGGCGGCTGGTAGCGAAGAGCTTCAACCCTTCGCTACCAGCCGTCATCTTTATGGGCTGCATCCTTATCGCCCAAGTGATTGAGCTCGGATGGCGGGCCGGAAGTTGTCTGTCAGGCAAGCGGCAGGCTGAATCCAGGAAAAGAGGGTTTTGGGCGGTAAAATAGAAAGGTTACCGAAAAACGCAAAGGAATTGGGCAGATGAGCACAGGGACACAGACGGTGTTGGCAGGACAGGTCGAGGCAGCGGCGAAGGCGGCTGGATTGGTTGTGATTTCGAGTGAGGTGGGGCGGGATTTCTCCGGTCATCCGACGACGCGGTTCATGCTGGCGCTGGCGGCCGACAACTCCAGGAAACAAGTGTTGGAGTTGAGCGACAAGTTTGATTTCAGCCGGGCGGATCTGCTGGCCGAGGTTGGGGTTTATCTGGCGGAGGCGGCGAAGCGGCTGAAGAATCCGCGGCAGGACTGCTACCTGACGCTGCATGGGCTGCCATTGAGCTTCGAGAAGTTTACGTGGCCGTTCCATGCTTCGAGCTCGGGGGCGGATACGTTTCTGGTGCATGGCGAGGTGCGGCTGGAGGATGGGGAGCCGAGTGGGTCGCATGCCACGCTTCATGCAAAGATCGCGGCGTCGATGACGGTGACGTTTGCGGAGATCGTGAAGGCGCCGGAGCAGCCGTTTGCGGAAGGATTTATTTATAACGCAGTGCGCAAGACGATGGACCAGGGACAGCTTGAGTTGGTGAAGAGCGGCAACCGGCAGCCGGTTCCGGTGACGACGCGGTTCTATAGCCCTTGGAAGAAGCGGTTCAGCTTCAACGACACGACGGAGGCGCAGCGGCAGGAGTATTTGGCGGCGAAGGTGTTCTGGCTGTCGGGGATGCTGGGTGGGGGGCAGCCGGTGTGGGTGCTGGACCCGCGGGATGCGCAGTATCTGAATACGACGGTGGAAGAGTTGAAGAAGAATGCGATGGCGCTTGCAGGCGAGGGTGTGGTGCGGCTGGCGGCGGATACGGAGTATGCCACGCCGACGGAGGCGCTGATGGGGCATCGCGCGCAGTACGCTGCGGAGGTGGCAGCGGCGCTGGCTTTCATCAAGCCGACGTTCAATGAGGAGATGCGCGGCGGCCATACGAATATGTAATCGTTTCCTGCGTCTTGCTGCGTTTTTTGGGGGGTTAACGAGATGGTTGCACCAATTTGCCCGTAATTGGCGGGTTATGGTAACGTCCCTCTGGCCTTAAAGGTGCATTTTGCCCGAAGGGTAAAGAGGAAATTTCATGAAGAAAACAATTCGAATCGCGACACCACTGATTGCAGTGGCACTTATGAGCGGAGCATCTTTTTTCGCACACGCCCAGAATAACCAGGCGCCCACGGCGCAGAGCCAGAGCTGGAACACTCCGCCTCCCGGGACGGAGCAGGCACAGTCGGCCTACCGTGATGGCGTCGAAGCAGCCCAGCTGGATAAGGCGGCCCATCGCAAGATCGACGCGAAGTCGTCTCACCTGTATCTTCACCCGCCCGTGAAGGGAGCAGCTCGCGACGAGTATCGTACGAGCTTTGCTGCCGGATACGAGGCTGCGGTGAAACACAGCTCGGGCGTGTAATTTTCAGGACTCTCCGGTGAGATTCCTGAGAGATCGAAAAAGATGAGGGCCCCTGTGCGGGCCCTTTTTCTTTGCCATGCGGCCGAAATTTGCCAGTAATTAATGTGTTGTATTGCGTCTTTGTGGACTTCAGGCGCATCTACTGGCCTGGCAGTAACGAGGAAACGCATGAAAAAACTAATTCGAATCGGAACACCACTGATTGCAGTGGCACTGATGAGCGGTACAGCATTTTCCGCACACGCACAGGAGAAGCAAACACCAACGACTGAGAGCCGGAGCTGGAATACGCCTCCTCCGGGGACGGAGCAGGCACAGTCGGCCTACCGCGATGGAATTGAATCAGCCCAGTTGGATATAACAGCGAAGCGGAAGGTCGATGCGAAGTCATCCTACCGGTATGTTCATCCGCCGGTGAAGGGCGCGGCTCGTGATGAGTACCGTTTGAACTTCACTGCCGGGTACGAGGCTGCGGTGAAACACAGCTCGGGCGTGTAATTTTCTGGATTCTCGGTAAGGGTCTTGAGATAAGAAAGAAAGATGAGAGGGCCCCTACACTGGGCCCTTTTCGCTGCTCTGCGGATTTGGTGTGGGCGCTACCGATAAGCGTTGAGGAGTTGACGAGAAGAGAAAGCAAGCGCACAGCAACGGCGTTGGCGTTGGCTGCGAAAGGTTGAGGTAGAGAAGCGGATTTCTCCGCTACGCGACCCACGATGAGCCCCTGGGCCGCTTCGGTCGAAATGACGATTCTCCAGGGTGCGCGAAACCGACAACGACGACGGCAGGTGGCTGGAGTCAATGTGCGGGTTGGGTGCTGAGAGCGGAGCGGGTGATGGCGGCTCCGCAGTGATTGCAGAAAGCGGCGGTTGGGTCGATGGGGCTGCCGCATGCGTTGCAGTGAGGCGCAGCGGGCGAGGGTGAACCGGTTTGGCTGGAGCCGGCCGCAAGGATCTGACTGGAGATGAACATGGCCTGCATGGCGTTGTACTGGCGGACGCGGCCAGGCATGAAGAAGGCTTCGATCCAGGCGATCACCATGGGGATGCCGGTCCAGGAGAAGACGAGGTAGAGGATGCCGAGGCCGTCGCGGCGGAGGTAGAAGTGATGGATGCCGAGGCCGCCGAGGAAGATCGCAAGGAGGACGCCGATGACCTCGTCCTTGCGGGCGCGTTCGTATTCGGAGTAGAACCAGGCTCGCTGGTGGTCGTTCATGTTGACGGTGTATATGGGGTCGGTTGGGTACATGGCGGTGTTCCTCGCGAATCAGCGTAAGGGTATACGCGGGAGGTCGAGCGGCGGTTCCAAGTGCACTGGATCAGCGCGACTCGGAAACTTGCTTGCGAGTTGATTCGGCGCTATTTTACAAAGATTTTCGTGAAGGCGTAGAGTTTCGACAATCGCAGCCTACAAGGCAACGGGTGTTCTGTGAGGATGAATCTGACTAGATGAATCTGACGTAGAGACCAGGAGGTTTTTATGCAGGCAGTTCATAGCGGGCAGTGCGGACTTTGTAATCACTTTGGCGAGCATCACGCGAAGAGCCAGGTTTTGGTATCGATTCTCTCGAGCAAGAAGGCGGATGAGTCTCTGCTGGATGAGTGTGGACATCCGAAGCATGCTGCGCTGCACCTGAAGGTGTCGCCGATCAGCGGATGCGATGGATTTGTCCCAGCAGCACAGGCTTAAGGAGAGTGGTTAGTGATTAGTGGTTAGTTTCGGCGCGGTTGGACTGACATTTCAGCTGCGCGGGGCTGTCTGGCTAGCGGCGGTTCATGCCTAGCAGGCTGAGGAAGAAGCTGCCGAAGATGGCTTCGACGCCGAGCATGAAGCAGGTGGCGGAGGGCAGCGTGAGGCGAAGCATGCGCTGGGGGGAGAGGTCGCCGAAGTCAGCACCGTGCCAGATGTGGACTGCGTAGCCCAGAATGCCGAGGCCGATGAGTAGAAGAGTGCCGCCGAAGAGGAGGCCGACCTCGAGGTTGATGTAGTTGAAGATGCGCTCGAACTTTGGGTTGGGGGGCAGGAAGCCTTCCTGGGTGCCGAAGACGCGGGCGCTGACGGCGAAGACGGAGATGTGGGCTCCGATGAGGACGAGGCCGAGCGAGTAGGTGAGGGTATCGACGTCGAAGGTCCAGCGGCCGAGGGTCTGGGGGCCGGGGAGAAGCCAGAGGGAGATGAGGAGGCCGAGGAAGAAAGTGACGATGCCGGGGTAGAAGAAGAGCCAACGGGGGCTGAAGAGGAGAAGGAAGCGGAGATGACGCCAGCCGTCGCGCCAGGTGCGGAGGTGTGGGGGGCGACTGCGGCCGTCGGGGGCGAGAGTGGCGGGGACTTCGGCGAGGCGGAGGCCGGCTAGGGAGGATTTGACGACCATCTCGCTGGCGAACTCCATGCCGGTGGTGCGGAGGTTGAGGCCAAGAATGGCGTCGCGTCGCATGGCGCGGATGCCGCAGTGGAAGTCGCGGACGGGAATGCGGAAGAAGAGTCGGCCGATGAAACTGAGGACGGGATTGCCGAGGTATTTGTGCAGCGGGGGCATGGCTCCGGGTTTGATCTCGCCGCTGAAGCGGTTGCCCATGACGAGGTCGTTGCCGGCTTCGAGTTTGGTGAGGAAGCGGGGGAGTTCCCCGAAGTTGTAGCTGGCGTCGGCGTCGGCCATGAGGATGTATTTGCCGCGGGCCGCCTCGATGCCGGCCATGAGCGCGGCGCCGTAGCCTCGGATGGGGACGGGAACGACACAGGCGCCTTCGTCGGTGGCGATTTTCTGGGAGCCGTCGGTGCTGCCGTTGTCGGCGACGACGACCTCGCCGGCTATGTTGTTGTCGCGGAGGGCGGCGACGGCCTGGCGGACGCAGAAGGCGAGCGTCTCTGCTTCGTTGAGGCAGGGCATAAGGATGGTGACCAACAACTCGCTCATTATTTGAATGCTACCAAAGTGATCTTGCCTGGAACTCGCGATCGAACGTCTCTTCGAAAAGTAAAGGCTTAACACGGATTTTCACGGATGACACCGATCAGGAACAGGCAACTGCAAAGGCAAAACGAGATGTGGGGGTCTCTCCGCTGCACTGTCCACGGTAAGACTGTGAACAGCTTCAGTCGAGATGACGATGACCGATGCGGAGGAGATAACAAGTCTCAAGGATGAGGATTGTGCGTGGCTTCGGTGGGGAGGTTCAGGGGAAGAGCGTAGAAGTGGGTTTGGCCGAGTTCGTGCCAGCCGGCGGAGACTGGGTTGGTGCCGGTCATGAGGCCGGGATCGAAGTAACCGACGAGGACCTTGGCGCCTTCGCGGCGGGCTACGTCGTAGACCTGTTCGCGGTTGGGCATGGCGGCGAGATACGGGTAGAGCGGAGGGTTGGGCTCGTAGATCTCGGTGAGGATGCGAACGCCTGCGAGGCGCGCCCAGTAGTGATCGTAGGTGCAGGCGATGGTGCCAATGCAGGCGATGGTATCGCCGGGGCCGACGCCGAGGGTGTTGAGGGCATGGGCGGCGGGGAAGATGTCATGGTCGTACCATCCTGTGGGCGACAGTGCGAAGACGAGGTGACGACGCAGTTCGCCGACGATGCGCGCGGATTCTCCAAGGGCGAGCAGAGCGAGGAGGACGATGGCGGCCGAGGCTCCTGTGCGGGTGGCGATGCTTTGTACGCCCTGGGTTTCGGCTGTAGGGGAGATGCGCATTGCGGCGAAGAGGGGAAGAAGGAGGGCGAGGAAGGCGGCGCTGAGGTAGCGGTCTTCGACGTTGACGATGCCGTAGATGCAGAGAGTGGCGATGCCGAGGCCAAATGGCACGAGCCAGAAGGCGTTGGCCGAGGGTCGCCAGGCGGGGTGCAGGCGTGCTCCCAGAAGGAGGAGAACGGCGAGGAGGGCATAGGCCTCGGGGTGGTTGCACATGTAGCGGAGGATGCGCATAATGCATTGGCGAATGACGATGATCTGGAGACGCAGATTCATGTGGGCCTTGATGCGCTCGTTGAAGAAGGAGGTGTCGAACCAGTCGGGATAGGTGCCGTAGGGGAGTTGTTTGTAGCTGAGGATGGGAGGGTTGTCGTAGAGCTGCTTTTCGGGATGCTGGAGATGGACGTCGGCGGCACCGAAGAGCGCGGTCTGGTTTGGCTGGAGGTGCATCTTCTCGGTGCCGGCGACGAACCAGACGTAGTTGAGGTTGCCGGAGTCGCCGAAGTCGAAGCGGCCCTTCTGGTGGGAGAGTGCGGCGATGTAGGGGCCGGCGACGATGGAGAAGCAGACGAAGACGAGGACAGCAGATGCTGCGATGCGGGCGATGGATTGGCGCTGCCAGAAGAAACGGAAGGCGATGAGAGCCAGGATGCAGAGGAAGGTGAAGACGAAGGCGAAGGATTTCGTGAGATAGGCAAGGCCGAGGGCGAGGCCCATGAGGGCGGCGTAACGTAGATAGCTTGTGGCGAGGTGTTTGAGCAGGGCCGCCAACGCGAAGAGGAGAAATGTCAGAAGGAGGGCGTCGGGGCGGACCTTGCCCATGCTGAGTTCGCGCTGGGAGGAGATGACGAGGATGGCGATGCCGAGGTAGCGGAGGGTGTAGCGGTCTAAGAGGAAGGGGAGAGGGTTTTTGGTTGCGGTGGAGGTTTCCCTTAGTTCACGGAGTTGGATGAGGGCGTCGGTGAAGGCGATGACGGCGAGCATCTCGAGGAGAAAGATGCCGAAGTTGACCATGTAGTAGGCGCGGAGTTCGGTGAAGCGTGTTGGGTGGAAGAGGATGTGGCCGATGGAGAGCGCGGCGGGGTAGAGGGGGTTCCAGTAGCCGTTGACGATGCCGGCCCACTGGTGGGAGCGCATGAGGTCGCCGATGTCCATGTAGGCGACGGCGTCGCCGTCGATCTGGTATCCGTCGTAGAGGGCGTAGCCGAAGGTGGCGACGGCGGCGAGGAAGCAGTAAAGCGGCCAGAGCCGGCGCAGCCAATGGGCGAGGCGGGTGGGCTCTGGCGGGGTTGCTGCTGTCATATTGGGGGTGTTCCTCCGTTGTGCTTGCTTTCCTACTTATCATCGCAGATGAGGCGTGGAGGGCTGGCAGATTTGTGGAGCGCAGGGCGGAGGGTAGAGAAGCGGATTTCTCCACTGCGCGGCTCACGATAAGACCGTGAGCCGCTTCGGTCGAAATGACGTGGTTTTTTGGGGGGTGGGACTGTGAGTGGCTTTGGTCGAGATGACGTTTTTTGGAGTTGAGGATAAAGAACGGGCGCCAGCTTGTGCTGTCGCCCGTTGTGAAGATGCCGTTGTTGACGGCAAATGTTGGATGTCCCTACATGTCTTTGACGCCGTCTACGAAGGCCTTCAGCTTGCGGCTGCGGCTGGGGTGACGGAGCTTGCGGAGTGCCTTGGCCTCTATCTGGCGGATGCGCTCGCGGGTGACCTGGAAGGACTGGCCGACCTCTTCGAGGGTGTGTTCGGAGCCATCTTCGAGGCCGAAGCGCATCTTGATGACACGCTCTTCGCGCGGCGTCAGGGTGCGGAGGACCTGCGACGTGTACTCCTTCAGGTTGACGCTGATGACGGCGTCAGCCGGGGAGACGGCCATGCGGTCTTCGATGAAGTCTCCGAGGTGCGAATCTTCCTCTTCTCCGATGGGGGTCTCGAGGGAGATAGGTTCCTGGGCGATCTTGAGGACCTTGCGGACCTTGGCGACCGGGATGTCCATGCGGCGGGCTATTTCTTCTGAAGACGCTTCACGGCCGAGCTCCTGCACCAGTTGACGCGAGGTGCGGATGAGCTTGTTGATGGTCTCGATCATGTGCACCGGGATGCGGATGGTGCGGGCCTGGTCCGCGATGGCGCGGGTGATGGCCTGACGGATCCACCAGGTGGCGTAGGTCGAGAATTTGTAACCGCGACGGTACTCGAACTTGTCGACGGCCTTCATGAGGCCGATGTTGCCCTCCTGAATGAGGTCGAGGAACTGGAGACCGCGGTTGGTGTACTTCTTCGCGATGGAGACGACGAGGCGAAGGTTGGCCTCGATGAGCTCGCGCTTGGCGCGCTCGGCGTCCATGTCGCCCTGGATCATCTCGCGCTGGGTGCGCTTGAGGTCGGCGATGGAGATGCCGGCGTCGGCTTCGACGCGTTCGAGGTCAGTGCGGCAGTTTTTCTGCTGGCGCTTGTACTCCTTGCGCAGCTCTTCGGATTTGGAGTTTTCGAACTTGGCTTCGAGGGTCTTGATCTGGCGCTCGAGGGTGCGCATCGCGTCGACGGTCTTGTTGACCTTGTCGAGCAGGCGCTTCTTCTCCGCGTTGGTGTATTTGAGCTCGCGGACGATGCGGTTGATATAGACATGCTCGCGGCCGATGAGCCAGCGGGTCTTGCGGGTGTCTTTTGCCTTGGCCTTGGCGTCCTTGCCGTGCGGCGCGTCGAGCTTTTCTTCAAGCGCGTGAATCTTCTTCTGATGCTTGAGGATGACGTCGATGCGGCCGGCAGTGGCGCGGACGCGAGCCTGCAGGATCTCTTCGGTGAGCTCTTCCTCGTCGAAGGTAACGACTTCCTTGATGTTGCGGACGCCGCGGCGCAGGTCTTCGCCGAGACCGACGATCTCGCGGATGACGATGGGCGAGCGCGAGATGGCCTTCATGACGCGGAGCTGTCCGCGCTCGATGCGCTTGGCGATTTCGACCTCGCCCTCGCGGGTGAGCAGGGGGACTGTGCCCATCTCGCGCAGGTACATGCGGACGGGGTCGTTGGTCTTCTCGAGGGTTCCGGGCGAGAGGTCGAGCTCTACGTCGTCGGACTCTTCGCCGGCCTCGGGCTCGTATTTTTCGCGGTCGCCGGCGAATTTATCGCCGGAAAGGACATCGATGCCCTGCGTGTTGATGGTGGTGAGAAGGTCGTCGAGATCGTCGGGAGTGGTGATGTCACCGGGGAGGAGGTCGTTGACCTCCCCGTAGGTGAGATAGCCCTTTTCTTTCCCGGTGTCGATGAGCTTCTCAATGTCGTCTTCGTACTTGTCAATTTCTTCAGCCACGGCTGTGCGCACTCCTGCAAAGATTCAGATGATTGGGATGCCGCTTACTCGTTATGGTGGTATTCAAGCGGAGGCATCCCTGGGATGTTGCGTAATGGGCAGGGAGCAAATTGCGGTTTAGACCGCGTTGGCAAGCCCGGTGACCTCAGAGGTCTGGGCATTCGAAGGCACACGTCCCCAGCGAATCACAGAATACCACATTCTTTAGACGTTTCGCTGGGGAAAAAAGATTCGTAGAATGCTTGGAATGCTCGGTTTGGGTCTATAGAGGCACGGCATGTTTTGTGAACCAGACTGTCAGGTCGTCCTCGGTGAGGGAGCCGTCGGCGAGATGGAGGAAGGTGAAGTAGACGTCTTCTTTTGAGGCGGCGATGTCCCAGCCATTTCTGTCCAGAAAAGTGACCGAGAGGACCAGCGCGGTGCGTTTGTTTCCATCGACAAATGCGTGATTTCGGGCGATTCCAAAGGCGTATGACGCGGCGAGCCGGAAGATATCCGGCCGGTCGGCATAGGCAAAGACGTTGCGCGGTTTGGCGAGGGCGGAATCGAGCAGGGTTTCGTCACGGATACCGTCGGATCCGCCATGTTCAGCTAATTGAGCACTATGCATGGCCAGTACGGCCTTCCTTGACACCCAAAGCGGCTCGTTCACTACTCAGCCAGTTTTCGCAGAACGTCGCGATGCTTTCTCATGACGCGCTTGGCGGCTTCCATCTCTGCGCCAAAGTCCTGATCGTATGGTGTGAGCTGAATTCCTTCGGGGGTTTCGAGGAGGTAGAGGCTGTCGCCCTTTTCGACGTGAAGGCGGTTTAGTACTTCTTTGGGCAATACGATGCCGACGGAGTTGCCGATCGTGGTTATTTTGACTGTAGTAGCCATAATATCTCCTCGATTTTTATTATAACATGCGTTATAACTACCCTTGGAAGACCTTTAATTTCAAGCTTTTGAAGCGGGTGTGGCAAGGATCAGCTTTCGAAGCCGGGTTTGGATCGGCGGATGCGGGCCAGGAGGGCGGCCGGGCGCAGCGAGTGAGGGTAGTGGAGAAGGCTGGCGAGGAAGGCAGGCAGGGTGTCGTGAGCGATGCGGAGGGAGGCCGGGACGACGTAGAAATTCATGACGAACTCGGAGATCAGCAGCGATGCGGCAGCACCATAGAGGCCGTAGGCGCGGGCGAGCAAGAAGCACAGGATACAGGTGAGGCTGGTGCCGAGGATGTAGTAGGTGGCGAGCTTCTGGTGCTGGTTGGTGGAGGTCATCAGGGTGGCGCTGGTGGACCAGAGCGCGTAGAAAAGGACGACCAGCAGGAGAATGCTGAGCAGGTTTCGGCTGGGTGGGACATGGCCTGAGGTCCAGTGAGTGAGAAACCATGGACCGAAGGTCATCATGATGAGGACGATAACGACTGCGACGAGAAGGGCGAGCTGGCAGGCGCGGCGGAGGAGAGTGCGGGTAAGTACGTAGTTGCCCGCTCCGTAGGCGATCGACATCTCGGGTTCGAAGGTGAAGTTGACCATGCGTGCTGCCAGCCGTATTCGATCCAGGGGATGTCGCGGTGAACGAGGAAGCAGAAGATGACAGTGACGGCGACGTTGATCGAAGCGAAGATGAGCGCCGTAATGCGCGGGCCCATGCCGAGCGCCACAGAGGCGATCATGGCGCCAAAGGCGACGAGCGAGAATATGTTTTTGAGTAAGGTGCCGTAGGAGTAGCGGCCGATGCAGCGATAGGCGGACTGCAGGAGTTGTTCCAGCTGTCCGAGGAGGACCGAGACACCGAGGTAAAAGATGATCCACTTGGTGTCGGATTCGCCGAGCGCGGTGAGCTTGAGGAGGTGAGCGGCGGGAAGGTAGTAAAGGGTTCCGCTGAGGAGGACGATCGTCGCGGTGCAGATGATGGAGATGAGCCACCAGCAGCTCTGGAAGACGCGGAGGGCGCCGTCGCGATCGTCGCGGGCAACCATCATGGTCATCTCGTTGCCGGCGACGCTGCCGAAGCCGGCGTTGCTGAAGCTGAGATAAGCAGGGATGGAGTTGACGATCATCCATTCGCCGTAGAGCGGAACGCTCCAGAAGTGCAGGAAGACAGGAATCTGGATGAATTGGACGATAGTCGCGGAGAGTTTTCCCACCCAGTTGGTCAAGAAGCCAAGCACCAGCCGCCGTTTTGTGGAGCCATCCATACTCATGCTGAGGTTTGTTCCTTCATTCTGGGGCAAGTCTAACGGCTTGCGGTGTGGGCTGCTAATCGGGCTGAACGAGGTTCGGCGGATAGTCAGTGTTCGCGGAGTTTGCGATCGATCTGGAGTTTTTCAGCGGTGAGTTTTCTTAACATTTCCTGGTCACCGCGGCGGTCGGCTTCGGCGATGAGGGTTCGGAGTTCGCGCTGACGGCGTTCGAGCTGGCGATGCGCGAGGGTGTGGAGGGCGTTTTCCACCTGCTCGGTCATGGATTGCGTGTTGGATGATGATGATGCGGTGGGATCGTCGGCGTGTTGGAGGGTGCGGGCGAGGAGGACGTGGCTGTGCTGGTCGGGCGCGGCGTCGAGGGGGTTGGGTGGGGCGGGGGCGTGGGAGAGAGCTTCGAGGAGTGCGGCGGCGGGAAGGCTGTCGTACCACTCGGGGTGCTGGGAGAGCTGGTCGGCGGCGAGGGTGCGGGCCGGGTCGTGCTCGGGAAGGACGAGGGCGCGAAGGAGGACGCGTTCGGTCTCGCTGGCGGGGTCGTGGTTGTGGGCGCGAACGCTTTCGACGCGCTGGGCGGCGGCTTGTTTGAGCTCCTGGCGGAGGATGGCTGAGTCGATGCCGAGTTTTTGTGCGGCGTCGGCGGCGAACTCGTCGCGTTGGATACGGTTGGGCATGCGGCGGATGTGGGGGAGGAGGAAGTTGAGGGCTTTGACCTTGGCGTCAGCCGTGCGACCGGGGAACTGCTCGCGGGCGTGGTCGATGAGGAAGTCGGAGTGACGCTTGGCGTTGCGCAGGGCGGCCATATAGGACTGGACGCCTTGTTCGCGGAGGAAGCGGTCTGGATCGAGGCCGCCCTCGAGTGTGACGATCTTTACTTCGAAGTCCTCTTCAGTGAGGAGCGCGATGGATTTTTCTGTGGCGGCGACGCCGGCGGTGTCGGGGTCGAAGTTGACAATGACGCGTTTGGCGAAGCGGCTGAGGAGGCGGATCTGCATCTCGGTGAAGGCGGTGCCGGAGGTGGCGATGACGTTTTTGATACCGGCCATGTAAACGGAGATGCAGTCCATCTGGCCTTCGACGAGGAGGGCGAAGCCGAGGGCGCGGATGTCGGCCTTGGCTTTGTCGAGGTTGAAGAGAATCTGGCCCTTGCTGTAGAGGGCGGTTTCGGGGGAGTTGAGGTATTTCGCGATGTCGCGGCCCTTTTCGTCCTGCGCGTCGAGGGCGCGGGCGGTGAAGGCGATGGTCTTGCCCTGCTCGTTGGCGATGGGGAAGGTGATGCGTTTGCGGAAACGAGCGTAGAGCTGGCCCTGGCCTCCGTCGGCTTGCTCTTTTGAGCTGAAGAGGCCGCTGGCGCGGAGGACTTCGTCGGGGAAGTGTTTGGCGAGTTGTTCGCGCATGTGGTTGAAGTCGTCGGGGGCGTAACCGATGCGGAACTTCGCTACTGTTTCGGGAGTGACGCCGCGGCCGGTGAGGTATTCGCGGGCGCGGGCGGCCTCGGGGCCTTTGAGGGCAGCTTCGAAGTACTGGGTGGCGGCTTCGTGGATGTCGACGAGCTGGCGGCGCAGGCCGGCCTCGTGAGCCGCCTGGGGGGAGCTGAACTCTCGCTTGGGGAGGGGGATGCCGCATTTGGTGGCGACGACGCGGATGGCCTCGGGGAAGCTGATGTTCTCCATCTTCATGACGAAGGTGAAGACATCGCCTTTTTCGTGGCAGCCGAAGCAGTAGAAGTAGCCGTGGGTTGCGTTGACGGAGAAGGAGCCGGTCTTTTCCTTGTGGAAGGGGCAGAGGCCGGTGTAGTTCTGAGCGCCGGATTTGCGGAGCTTGAGGTAGTCGCCGATGATGCGGACGATGTCGGCCTGCCCTTTTACGAATTGAGTGAAGTCATCAGACATGGGAGATGTTTCGAGGTTTTACGCCCATCACAAATTTACAGGCTATTCCGTTAAGAGGACCGTTCAGGGGAATGGTTAGTGTGAGAGCCGTGCCATTCGTCGGAAGGTTAGCGCGGAGGAGTGGAAAGAGCTTGCGGATTCGAAGAAGATGACGGACCGGAGTTCGCTGACGCTGTGCTGCATGAGAACTGATGCCGCGAGCATTCCAGCATCCGTCACTTGCATGCGGAGCGCCGATGGAATTAGAGACGCGGACTAGAAGCAGAGATGACAGATGAATTCGCGCGCGGAACGGAATGGCGGGAATCGCAGAACTACTTGTTGATTTGAGGGGAATGGTAGGCACGAGGAGACTCGAACTCCTGACCTCTACCGTGTCAAGGTAGCGCTCTAACCAACTGAGCTACGCGCCTGTGCGTTGTCTCAGTCTAAACGGAAGAGGAACGGGGAGCAACCTGCGGTTGACTTAGGTTACGATTGTTTGACCCTGCACAGTGCCCTTTCTGAGCCAATTTCGCGCCGCGCCGAACCTGCTTACTTTGACGCGGCTGTTCATTATCCCTTTCCTCGTGATTGAGATTCTGGACGGGCATTACCGGATATCGTTTGCACTGTTCATTCTTGCCGGGATCAGCGATGCGCTCGATGGGTTGCTGGCGCGTTGGTTGAGCCAGAAGACGACGCTGGGGCAGTATCTGGATCCGATTGCGGACAAACTTCTGCTGAGTACGCTGTTTGTGGTGCTGACGCACGTGGGGATGATTCCGCAGTACGTAACGGTGCTGGTCTTCAGCAGGGATGTGGGGATCCTGCTGATCTCGACGCTTTTGTTCGTTACCGGGGCGTTGCGGGATTTTCGGCCCAGCCTGTTTGGCAAGCTGAATACATTGATGCAGATTGTGGCTTTGATCGCTGTGCTTTGCCAGAAGATCTTTGTATCGGCGCATTTGGCGACTTTGAAAGATATTTTAGTGCGTGCAATTGCGGTGCTGGCGCCGCTTTCGGCAGCACAATATGCGTGGATCGTGTTTCGGAGAATAAATGCGCCGCCCGCGCCGACAGTGGTTTAGCAAGTTTCTAGTCTTCGCGCGGGGATTCCGCGAGGGCCTCTTCCTCTTCTATGGCGATGTCGCTAAACTCGGCCGAATCAAAGACTTCCCCGCACTTCTGGCATTCAACAAACTCTGCGTCTTCCTCTCGGGCGACGATCTTGACGATGGGATGTTTGCACTTGGCTGTCATTTGGGGAGGTATTTGTGAATGGTATGGATTTTGCCCGTCTTCGGTGCCCTTGTCAACTCCCGATTTCGGAGGTTCTGCAGTGTAAATTCGTGGTGAATTTGTGGGGGAATCGCTGGTAAAGTCTGGTTGCAATGCACGCGAGTGAGGACGTACACTATCTAGGACTGAAATTGTCTGAGTTTCAGCAATTTTGAGCTGGCGGGAGCCTCCAACCACGACATGCTGCGTCTGACCAAAAAAGCGGATTACGGTCTTATGGCTCTGAAGTACCTGGCAGAGCAGACGGACGGCAGCGCGCACAGCGCCAAGGATATAGCCGAGGCCTACCATATCCCTCCGCAGTTGCTGGCGAAGATTTTGCAGACGCTCGCGAAGGCAGGGCTGCTGGTTTCGCATGCGGGAACGAATGGCGGCTATGCGCTTTCGCGCCCGGCGACGGAGATTACGGCGTTTGAGGTGATCCGAGCTATTGACGGGCCGCTATTCATTACGAGTTGCATCACGATTCATGGAGCTTGCGACCTGACGAGCACCTGCACCATCAAAGAACCATTGCGCAAGGTGAATGACAGCATCAAGGATTTGTTAAGCGGCATCCATATCGCCGATCTGATCGAGGCGGATGGGGAACATGCCGGGACGGGCGCCCCGGTGGGCGGTGGCCTGGTCAGCATTGCAGTGTAGCCATCGCTGATTGGCAATGAGAGAATTTTTCAACGTGTTTTTTTAGAAGCACAAGTTTTCGGGAGAGACGATGAGCAACGATATGAGCAATAACGGCGTAGTGATCAGCGAGTCCGCAACACCACTGCCGGTCGGCGTGCATCTGCCGATCTACATGGACAACCATGCGACGACGCCGCTTGACCCACGGGTATTGGAGGCTATGATGCCGTACTTTACCTCGACCTTCGGGAATGCGGCAAGCCGCAACCACTCGTTTGGGTGGGAGGCCGAGAAAGCAGTAGAGAAGTCGCGGGAACAGATTGCGAAGCTGATTGGCGCGACCTCGAAAGAGATCATCTTCACTTCGGGCGCTACTGAGTCGAACAACCTGGCGCTGAAGGGTATCGCAGAGATGTACCGTGAGCGCGGAAACCACGTCATCACGCAGGTGACCGAGCATAAAGCGGTACTCGATACCTGCAAGAAACTCGAGAAGCAGGGATTCCGCGTGACGTATCTGCCGGTGCAGGCCGATGGGCTGATCGATATCGAAGACCTGAAGCGGGCGATGGACGACAAGACGATCCTGGTCTCGATCATGTATGCGAACAACGAGATTGGCGTGTTGCAGCCGATCGCCGAGATCGGGAAACTGTGCCACGAGAAGGGCGTGATCTTCCATACCGATGCGGTCCAGGCAGTGGGGAAGATTCCGGTCGATGTGCAAAGGGACAACATTGATGTGTTGAGTCTGAGCGGCCACAAAATCTACGGTCCGAAGGGCGTGGGCGCGCTGTATGTGCGGCGGCGGAATCCGCGGGTGCAGATCAGCGAGCAGATCAACGGCGGCGGCCATGAGCGCGGGATGCGGTCGGGGACACTGAATGTTCCGGGGATCGTTGGACTGGGTAAGGCCTGCGAGATTTGCGGCGAAGAGATGGAGGCCGAGGCGAAGCGTGAGATGGAGCTTCGGGACTATCTGCGGGCGAAGTTTGAGAAGGCGCTGGACTATGTTCATGTGAACGGCAACATGGAGCACCATCTGCCTGGGAATCTGAACATGAGCTTTGTATATGTTGAGGGCGAGACGGCTACGCTTGAGCCCAGCTATGTGCTGAAGGCTTTGGGGCTTGGCGACGATGTGGCGCATAGCTCGATCCGGTTTGGGCTAGGGCGGTTCAACACCAAGGCTGAGGTGGATTATGTGTCGGATAAGCTGATCGATGTAGTGACGAAGCTGCGAGAGCTGAGTCCGTTGTATGAGATGGTGAGGGAAGGGATCGACCTCTCGAAGATCGAGTGGGCGGCGCACTAAAGCGAGCGCTCTTTGCTGTAGAGGCGAATCGCTTGACCTGAAATTCAACGTTGGCGCAGCGAATTGCGCCGGAGTAACATCTAAACAAATAGAGGCGAGGAAGACACCATGGCATATAGCGACAAGGTAATTGACCACTACAATAACCCCCGGAACGTCGGACAGATGGATAAGGCCTCGACCGAGGTTGGTACTGGGCTTGTGGGCGCGCCGGAGTGTGGCGACGTGATGCGTCTGCAGATTCGCGTAAATCCGGAGACGAACGTGATCGAAGATGCCAAGTTCAAGACATTCGGCTGCGGTTCGGCGATTGCTTCGTCGTCGCTCGCTACGGAGTGGGTGAAGGGCAAAACGATCGACCAGGCTCTGGCGATCTCAAATACGGACATTGTGAAGGAGCTGTCGCTTCCACCGGTGAAGATTCACTGCTCGGTGCTCGCAGAGGATGCGATTCGGGCGGCGATCGGCGACTGGAAGAAGAAGAACAATGTTGCCGAGACGTCGGCGGTTGCGGCTGCTCACTAATTGATCGGTAGGGTAGATAACGGTAGCGGTGCGTCTCCTGAGTCGCGTTGCTACCGTGTTGTATTAGCAGCAAGGACGACAATATGGCGATGGTAACGTTACAAACCGCGGCAGAGATGGAGGCAGCGAAGTCTGCTGCTGCTGCTGCTGCTGCTGCCGGCGAGAAGAAAGACCCGCTGGCCGGGATGAATGTGCTGACTGCGCAGGCGCAGGAGCCTGGGCAGAAGGACATTCAGATTACCGAGAAGGCGCTGAAGCGGATCCGCGTTGCGATGGCGAAGGAGGGTGTTTCGCCGGAACAGGGTGGTTTGCGCGTGGGGATTCAGGGTGGGGGTTGCTCCGGGTTAAGCTACAACATCCGGTTCGATACGCAACCTCGTGAGCGGGACCGGGTGTATGCGTTTGGCGAGGGAATCCAGACGGTCGGCGATCCAACGAATGGAGCGCCGATTCGCATCTTTGTCGATCCGAAGAGCTTTATCTACCTGCATGGCATGGTTCTCGACTTTGAAGAGACCCTGATGCGGCAGGGGTTCAACTTCATCAATCCGAACTCGACGAAGAGTTGTGGGTGTGGGTCGAGTTTTTCGGCGTAGGTGCGGCGTAATCTGATACCAATGAGTCACGACGCATACAACAGCTATTTCACTCTTTTTCAACTTCCTCAACACCTGAACCTCGACGCAGCGGCGCTCGAGAAGCAGTTCTACGCGCTCTCCCGCCGCTTGCATCCTGATCGCTTTGCGGCGAAATCTGCTTTCGAGCAGGAGACTGCTTTGGCCGCGAGTTCCCATCTGAATGATGCATACCGGACGCTGAAGGACCCGATTCTACGGACACAGTATTTGCTGAAGCTCGAAGGGGTGGAGCTGGAGGAGCAGTCGAAGGCGGCGACGGAGGCGGCACGGGCCACCGGAGAGCAGAAGAAGCAGGTTGTTCCTCCGGAGTTGCTGGAGGAGGTCTTTGAGCTGAATATGCAGCTGCAGGAGATGCGCGCGGCCAAACAGATGGGCGAAGAGGAGCCGGAGCTGCGGCGGGATCTGATGACGGCGAAGGATGCCTTCGACGCGAAGATGGTCGAGAGGCAGGCGGAGCTGGAGGGGCTTTGGTCAGCGTGGGACGCGGGTGTAGATGCGGCGGATGAGGCGGCGAAGAGCAGGGCTAAGGAGGCGATGGTGGAGTTGCTGAATAAGCGGAGCTATCTGCGGAATCTGGTTCGTGATGTGAATGAGGCTTTGGGTTTGTAAGGCGCGCTCAGGCAGCGGACAGCGCTAACTTTTTGCGGCGCTGGCGAGGCGTTCGACCTGTTGAAGGTGGTTGATGTCGTGGCCGGCCATGGTTTCTACGATGGTCCAGAAGGGCATGGTGCCGCGCTCGGGGTGGGTGGTGCGGCGGTGCCGGTCGTCCTGCGAGACGGTGGTGAGGAAGAGCAGATTCCAGTTGCGCGCGGACTGGAAGAGGGCCAGCGCGGGTTCGAGTTGGTAGGCCTCGTAACGCTTCGCCCAGGCGTCCTGGTCGAAGGGTTGGATGATGGCGTGGGGCTGGCTGATCGCGGGTGCGAGGGTCTGGCGGAGGCGGAAGGCGAAGACGATCTCGCAGTCCGCTAAGTGGGTGACGATGTTGCAGATGCTCCACTTGCGCGGGGCAGGGGGAGTATTGATTTGGGCTTCGGTGAGGCCGGCGGTGAGGGTTTGGAGGCGTCCGGCGGTGGTGGTGAGGACGGGGATGGGGTCCTGATCGTTCAGGTAGATCGCGTAGGGGTTTAACTCCATTTGGAAAAAGTATCACGGAGGGTGGGGGATAGGGCAGAGTTTTGATTCGGCGTTTTGCTTCGGCGTGGCCGTGGCTAGGTCTGGGCCCAGGGGTCGTAGGTGCCGATGTTCCAGAGATGGCCTTCGAGGTCGCGGCAGGTGAAGGCGCGGCCGCCGTAGTCCATGTCGCGGATGTCGAGGACCATCTCGGCTCCGGCGGCCTTGGCGGTGGCGTGGACCGCGTCGGCGTCGCTCACGATGAGGTAGATGCCTTTAGTCTCGCGGAGGCCGATCTCGTCGGGCTGGACCATGAATTTGCTGTATTCGCCAGCCTTGTCGGCGGAGCCGAGCATGACCATGCCGTTGCCGAAGGTGAGTTGGGCGTGCATGACGGTGGTGTTGTCGGGGCCGAGGTAGACGGCCTGCTTTTCGAAGCCGAAGGCGCGGATGAGCCAGTCGATGGCGGCGAGCGCGTTGCGGTAGCGAAGGCTGGGGACGATGGTGGAGCGGCAGGCTTTGGCTTGGTTGTTCATGGTGTAAGAGTGTCACTGCGGTTGGTCTGGCGTCTTGGAAAAAACGGCGGATTGTGTTGCCGGGCGGTTGGGGTACCCCCCTCCCCCCGGGGGTATCTTGGGCGTAAAATACTTGTATTCAATGGGTTGCAGGGAGTTGGTGTCTGCAAAATATTGATAGTAAATGGGTTGTGTACAAAATCTCCTATATCAATGAGTTAGCCCCGGTGGATGGCCGGGGCTTGCTTGTTTTCGATCTATATATCCAGTATAGCGGGTTGAGGGTAACTAAAATGCCACGCGGATGTTGATGAATTGTAAGGAGTTAGGTCGTTTTGGGGCTTGACATGCGGTTTTGCTGAGGTTTTTCGCAAAAAAATAATTTTGTGTGGACTGGCCCTAGTGTTTGAAGGACCTTTCCTAAAGTCGTTAATTGACACAAAGGTAGCCAAAGACGATACGCTTCGCCTATACCCCTACGAAAAGGTAAGCAGAGGTGTGTATGCGTAAGTTTTCTTTGTCTCCACAGGCACATGCGTATTTCGGCAAAGATGGTGGCTTCTCTAAACTGTGGAACTCTCTTTGGTTTGGGGTTCCTCTTTGGATAGTAGCCGCTCTGCTCACTGCTTACTGGTTCTTTCATCTCCCCACAGCCGGAAAAGCTATTGCTGCTCTTGCTGGTTTCGCAGGCATTATGAGCGTAAGAGACATGAAAGTGCTAGGGAAAATCACATGGGTAATCTTATTAATTTTCATGCTCTTTACCGAATTTAGGGCCATTGATAAAGATCGCTCTGATAGTGATGCGAAGCAAAAGGCTTTTTTTGAGGAACAAAAAAAGGGTTTTGAGGCAGTGACAACGCAAGCGAAAACTGATTTTGCTGTTACTAGCTCTGGACTTTCTGCGGCTATGGATGGACTAAAAACTGCCATTTCTGGAATAAATTCAACCCTAAATGCGGCGAATACGACGATCAAACAAACTCGACCGGAAGCCTATGTAGAATTCACAAATTTTACTTTTCGTTCGGATGATCAACGGGAAACCTGGTTGAGTGGGAAACCGTTTGTAATTGTCATCGGATATAAGAACTCTGGCAATTACGCTGCAGCTGATGTCTTTAAACTAGGCAAGTTTTATTGGGAGGAGAAAAGTCCCGAGGGGATAAGGAGAGCTTATGACGAGTTCCAAAAGGATTGGGAAAGAGAAAAGCATGGCCCCACATTTTTAGCGAGAGATGTGGAACGCAAACAGCTTAGCGAAGTCGAATTTTCTATACCGCAAATGAGGGCAGTAGAGAATCGGACGAACATTGTTGTTTTCTTTTTCAAATCCGAGTACAGCGACAAGTATGGGAGGTACGGAAGTTCTCTATGTCGATCTCTAAATCCCGTCAACCCACTAAGCCACTCACAGGGGTTCGAGGATGAGGCGCAATGTGAGGACTATCAGGGAATAAAGTACAACGACCCCTGCCCAATCTGCAGCGCGTCCTTCGACACCTGCTGAATGCGCTGCGCAATCCCCCATCCATGCATCGACTCCAGCGCAAGTGTCCTCAAAATCAACAAATCCAGTGTCCCTTGCAGCAAATCCGAAGTAGCCGCCATCTTCCCCTCGACATTCGACAACAAAAGTATGCGCCCACTCCTGTCGAATGTCAAGGGAAGCGCGGTAACGCTTTTCGCGCTGCTCTTTACAGCAGGGGGAAGTTGAATTTGTGTGGCGGGTGAAAAGAGGCAATTGGAAGTTTACGGTCGCTTGATTCGATGCTGCGCAATAGGATAT
>WNFC01000650.1_pt1 | contig 34927 bp, 26 predicted proteins | sample 5400541 | NCBI WGS metagenome assembly WNFC01 (sample SAMN13153342, study PRJNA577476) | soil metagenome | isolation source: 120 cm saprolite under Douglas fir tree site 2 hole 2 replicate 1 | place: USA:California | collected 2015-04-18
AGCCGCCGAACCTACTCACCCGTCCTGCGCCAGGCCGACCTGCCCCCCGCCACCAAGGTCCCCTGGTGGGGCAACCGCACCCTGCGCTACGAACTCGCCTGACGTTGCGCCGGATCAGTTGCGTGGAAATCCGCGCTAAGCCGGGGTGAGCAGGGTCAAGGAGCAGCGCTCACGCTGCTCGCCGTACGATGCTGCTGCGCGGTGAGTCCGGGTCGGTGCCGAGCCGGTTCCCATGGGGCACACTGGGACCTCCGTCCAGGTGCCGTCCCCTCCGGGGATATGGCACAGCGCCAGCCAGCGAGTATCGGAGCCGAACCCTCTGTCGGCCATGCGCGGAAGGCCAGCCGAACATGCTGTGCGCCGACTTCGGCAACGGCCACCCGAACCTGGCCCTGACGCACTGCGTCCAGGCGGCCTGGCCTTCCCACCACCCGCGGCGCCCCGGAGCCGTCAACGTCCCCGACGCCGGATCACTATGGTCGAGCGGGCCGTGGTTTCCCGCCATCTCGCCTGCTGGCCGTCAGTTCTGGTAACGTTGAGTTATGAATAATTACTGTAAGTTAGATGACGGTGCGTCACTGGAAGGGCTGATGCCGCGCACTCAGCTAGCTGATGCAGGCGCTCCGCTAGGAGCGGCTCACGGGTGAGTTACCAGCCAGAACAACACGCGGAGTAGCGGAAGATACTCGTCGACCGCATCGGGAAGCGTAACTAAGAAGGCCGCAGGACCCCATATCCAATCCCGTGGGAGATCTGCGGTTCGGGGGCAGGCGCCCCCCGGCAGGGCCGCAGGGTCCCGGTCCTTTCCCTGGACCGGGCCCTGCGGTTCCTTGCCCTCGGGCGCGAGGCCCGAGACCTGGCATTCTGGCCGGACGCGCCAGCGGGTTCCGCCTTTCCCGTGAAGGGGTCAGCGCAGGCAGCACGCTCAGCCGGAGACTGGATGAACTACGCCGCCAACGACTACCCTGGCGAGCATTATCATCACACCAGCCCCGGCAACGGAGTCCCGACGCGATCCCCTACGACATCGGCGGGCTCGTCCAGGACGAGCAGCACCATGGCGCGCTGGATGTTTCCGCCGAGTATCTGCGTCTTCCCGGTGGTCAGCGGCCGTGCTCATGTGAGGCAGGCCTGACCGGCCCGGCCGACGCGGCGTTTGACTGTGTTGACCGTATTCGGGCAGCATAGCCGCAAGCCTGCAGGATCTCCCGCGGGGAGAATCGCCAGCGGGCTAGGGGGCGGAAGCCCCTCCCCGGGCCGCATGGTCCCCAGTCCTCACCCCCAGGACGGAGGCTGTGGTCCGGGCCCGCAGGATACCCAGACTCGAATGTGCGTTTGGATGTGGGTTAGACTAACCGGATGAGCGTCCCGGTCCAGGAATCGCTGCTCGACGTGTGCGACGAGCCTTTCCTCGGCGCACTCGCGGGCTCGGTGCGGCGGACGCCGCTGGCGCACGGCGCCTGGGTCGACCTGCGTCCCGGGTGGCTGGCGGGCTCTGGCGTGGTGTTCTCCAGGCTGGCCGAGGCGGTGCCATGGCGGGCGGAGAAACGGCACATGTACGACAAGGTGGTGGCGGTCCCGCGGCTGCTCTGCTTCTACGGCGAGGACGCGCCGCTGCCGGACCCGGTGCTGACCGGCGCGCGCGAGGCGCTGAACGCGCATTACGGGCCCGGAGCTCGGCGAGCCGTTCCGCACGGCGGGACTGTGCCTGTACCGGGACGGGCGGGACAGCGTCGCGTGGCACGGCGACACGATCGGGCGCGGCAAGTCCGAGGACACCATGGTCGCCATCGTGTCGCTAGGCACGCCGCGGGCCCTGCTGCTGCGCCCGCGAAGCGGCCGGCAGGCCGGGCGTGGCGCGGCGCTGCGGTTCGAGGTCGGGCACGGCGACCTGCTGGTCATGGGCGGCAGCTGCCAGCGCACATGGGAGCATGCCGTCCCCAAGACGTCCCAGGCGGTCGGGCCGCGGATCAGCGTGCAGTTCCGGCCCCGCGGCGTGCGCTGAACCGAGTTCGGGCGGGATCGGCGGCGCGGGCTGCGCGACGGCCACGTCCGGGCAGGGCACGGGAATCTTGTTCACGACGACCGGCTTGCGCGAGGTGGCCTGCGGGATCGCCGCGCCGCCCGTGGTCCGCATAGTCGTGCATCGGCCCGACGGCAGCAGCGTTCAGGTCCGGCCGGTCACGGCGGGAGATCAGAAGTTCTTCGCGTTCGCGATGAGCCTCAGGGGCCAGCACACGCTCAGCTGGACGGCCTACGACAGTTCGGGAGCCGTGGTGGCCTCGGACTGAGATCGGCGGGCTGAGTTCGGCGGACGGCCGCCGTCACGGCAACGCAACTTGGCGTCGAAGACAGCGGACTTGGAGATGCTGCGCACGCAGACGAGGACGAGCCTGGCGCGGGTAGCTCGAATTGCCAGGACCAGGCTGGGAACTACGGTCTGTTAAAGCAGGCCGCTGATCAGTGAGCCGATGCTGCCGAGCAGCGAACTGAGCTGGCTGGCAAGTTGCGTAAGGAACGTGCCGAGCATCTTTCACTGCCCCTTTGTGATCTGGCTGTCAGCCACTGTGAGCCGCTCGAGACCGAGCGGCCTGCGCCATCCCCGTGTGATGCAGCAGGTCCAATCTAAACGTAGTCAGTCGATTACGTAAGGCCATATCTAGCGGGCCGGCGAGGAAGCATGCGACAGCGCCCGCGGGCCGTTCCCCGCGGGCGCTGCCGGATCGGACGGGCTAGCTCAGCTGCCCGTGTTCGCGGTGGTGGTGTTGGTCTGGGCGGGAGTCTGGGTGCAGGTGTTGCCCTGCATCGGACTGACCGCCCCCGTGCTCATGATGGGCAGGAAGGACAGGAGGCCGACCAGCGTCTGGGTGGCCGTCACCGTGTTGACCGGGTCGCCGCTGGTACAGGTCTGCACCGGCAGCTGGTTGCCGCTGGCGTTCACGACGCTGTCGTTGTTGAAGCCGCTGGTGCTCGGGCTCGGGGCCGAACTCGGGTCAGAGCCTTCTGACCAGCTCATGGAGCTGTAGGAGTCCGTGTCCTCGCTGGCCGCCGTGGTGGTAGCGGTGTTTGCCGTGGTGGTGTTGGTCTGGGTGGGGCTCTGGGTGCAGGTGTTGCCCTGCATCGGACTGACCGCCCCCGTGCTCATGATGGGCAGGATGGATGCGAGGCCGCTGGTAAGCGTCTGAACGCTCGTCACGGTGTTGACCGGGTCGCCGCTGGTGCAGGTCTGGGTCGGTATCTGGTTGCCGCTGAGGTTCAGGACGCTGTCGTTGTTGAAGCCGCTGGGGCTGCCCTGGATGGTGGCGGCGCCGGCCACCGGCGCGGACATACCGACGAGCGCCGCCGTGGCGACTGCCAGCGCGAAGGCGCGGTTCTTTCCTGACATGCTTGGTCTTCCCCCAAAGAGAGTTTCTGATTAAGCACGCGGTGTCCGCGTGACCGTGTGTATTCGAGCGGTTACTTTACATTACACCCCGTAGCTGCAAGGGATGTTCGGCCGACTCGCCCAGATAATTTCCGGCGAAATTCCGGTCTCGTGTTTCGCAGGGATGCGGCTGCTGCGTGTCATGCTGCCAGGACGGCTTTGGTTTGCTCGGGTCGATGGACCAGCGGGCGGCGTAGCGGGTGATCAGGGCGGCGCGGCCAGGTCGGTGGTGACCAGGGCGAGGACGCCGGTGTCGTCGCGGGCAAGGATGACCCGGACGGTCCTGGTGTCCAGGCAGCCGTACCACAGGCAGGTGATATCGGCCAGGCTGATGTCCTGGTCCCGGCCGTAGATCCGGACAGTGGCCGGGGCCCGGCGGGCGGCGGCGGCCAGCTGGCCCGGGACGCCCGGCCGCTCGCCCTTGCGGCGGCCGGCCCTTGGTGCCGGGGGCGCGGGGCGGCGCGGGGGTCGTACAGGACCACGTTGGCGCGTTGCCGACCGGGAAACGGGAGATCAGCGGAAGTCGCGGCTGGCGATCGCGGCAGCGACCCGGAGCGGGCGCAGGGCGGCGGCGACCAGGTTGACGGCGCCGCCGGTCCGCTCGATCCGGCCGTGCACGAGCAGGGCGGGCGCCACCGTGGCGGCCGGCTGGTGGCGCTCCCACACCGGGGGCGGGCAGATGACGTTCACCATGCCGGTCTCGTCCTCCAGGCTGAGGAACACCACGCCCCGCGCGGTGGGCGGCCGCTGCCGGTGGGTAACCAGCCCCGCGACGGCCACGTCGGCGCCGTCGTCCGCCACCGACCTGGCCGCTTCCGCGGTCAGCACCTGCCGTGCCTCCAGCAACGCCCGGATGTGAGCCACCGGATGAGTGCCGTACGTGCTGGTGGCCCACAGGTCGGCCAGCGTCTCTTCGGCCGGTGTCATGGCCGGCAGCGGCGGCGCGGCCATCCCGGTGGCGGTGCCGGGCAGCTGCCCTTCGCGCAGCGTGGCCGCGGCCCCGGCCGCCCACAGCGCCGCGCGCCTGCTGAGCCCGAAGCAGCCGAACGCGCCCGCGGTGGCCAGCGCCTCGAGCGCGGCGGCCGACAGGCCGGTACGGGTGGCGAAATCCTCCAGGTCCCGGTACGGCCGTCCGGCGGCTATCCGCTCGGCGGCCGGGGTGCCCAGGTTGCGCACGGCGGCCAGGCCGAGCCTTATCGCGGGGGGCTCGCCCTCAGCCCCGGCAAATCCTTCCAGGGTGGCGAGCGCGTCGCTGGCGTTCACGTCTACGCCGCGGACGACGACCCCGTGCCGCCGCGCGTCGTTGATCAGGCTGTGCGGGGCGTAGAACCCCATCGGCTGGTTGCGCAGCAGCGCGGTGGTGAACGCGGCCGGGAAGTACCGTTTCAGCCACGCGCTGGCGTAGACCAGGTAGGCGAAGCTGATCGCGTGCGACTCGGGGAACCCGTAATTGGAGAAGGCGAGGATCTTCTCGTAGATGTCCTGCGCCACCTCGGGACCAATGCCGCGCTCGGCCATCCCGTCGAGCAGCCGCTGCCTCAGCTCTTCGATGCGCTCGGGGGCCCGCTTGGCGCTCATCGCCTGGCGCAGCCGGTCGGCCTCGTCCGGCGTGAAACCCGCGCAGTCGATGGCCAGCTGCATCATCTGCTCCTGGAACAGCGGCACACCCAGCGTCTTGCCGAGGGCCGGCCGCATCGACTCGTGCGGCATCGCCGCGTCCTCGAGGCCATCGTGGCGGCGCAGGTAGGGATGGACCGAACCCCCCTGGATCGGGCCCGGCCTGATCAGCGCCACCTCGATGACCAGGTCGTAGAACTGCTGCGGCCGCAGCCGCGGCAGGGTGGCCATCTGGGCCCGGGACTCCACCTGGAACACGCCCACCGTGTCCGCCTCGGTCAGCATCTGGTAGACGGCCGGGTCCTCCTGGGGGATGGTGAACATCGTCCAGTGCTCGCCGAAATGCTTGGTCACCAGGTCAAAGCAGTCGTGCAGCGCCGCCAGCATGCCCAGGCCGAGCAGGTCGAACTTGACCAGGCCCGCGTACGCGCAGTCGTCCTTGTCCCACTGCAGCACGGTGCGGCCCGGCATCCGCGCCCACTCGACCGGGCACACCTCCCCCACCGGCCGGTCGCAGATCACCATGCCGCCCGAGTGGATGCCGAGGTGCCGTGGCAGCCGCTGCATCTGCCTGGCCAGTTCGGCCACCGGCGCCGGAACGGCGTCCGGGTCGCCGCCCTCGGCGCTGGGGTCGTGGCCCCCGGCGCTGGGGTCGTGGCCCCCGGCGCTGGGGTGGTGGCCCTCGGCCGGCAGCGCCTCCCCCGCGACGGCCGGGCTTCTTGGGGCCAGCCCGAGCTGGCGCGTCCAGGCGTCCGACTCTGCGGGCGTGAAACCGAGCGCGCGCCCGGCGTCCCGCAGCGCCATCCGCGGCCGGTACGAAATCACGTTGGCGACCTGGGCGGCCCGGTCCCGGCCGTACTGGCGGTAGACGTACTGGATGACCTCCTCGCGCCGGCGGTGCTCGATGTCCAGGTCGATGTCCGGCGGCCCGTCCCGGCCTTCGGACAGGAACCGCTCGAACAGCAGGTGGTGCGAGACCGGGTCGACGTTGGTGATGCCGATCGCGAAGCAGACCGCCGAGTTCGCCGCCGACCCCCGGCCCTGGCACAAGATGTCGTTGTCCTCGCAGAACTCGACGATGTTGTGCACGATCAGGAAGTAGCCGGGAAACTCCAGCCGCTCGATCACCTCGAGTTCCCTGGCGATCTGCTGGTATGCGCCGGGTACCCGCTCGGCGCCTGGCGGCCCGTAACGGGCCGGGGCCTTGCGCGCGACCAGCTCGCTCAGCCAGCTGGCTTCGGTGTGCCCGGCCGGGACGGGGAAATCGGGCAGGCTGGGCGCGATCACGCTGAAGTCGAACGCACACTGGCGGGCCAGCGCGACGGTCCGGTCCAGGACGCCCGGGTAGCGCCGCAGCCGCGCGGCCATCTCCTGGCCGGAACGCAGGTAGGCGGTGCCCGCCGCGGGCAGCCAGCCGTCCATGTCGTCCAGGCTGCGCCGGGCCCGGATCGCGGCCAGGGCCTGGCCGAGCCGCGCCTGCGCGGGCGCGGCGAAGTGGACGTTGCCGGTGGCCACCAGGCCGAGGTCGGCGAGCGCCGCCAGCCGGGCCAGCATGTCATTGCGTTCGTCGTCGCCAGGGTCGAGATGGCAGTTCAGCTCGACCATCACGTTCTCGTGCCCGAACATCTGCGTCAGCGTCCCCAGCTCCCGCCAGGCCGCCTCCGGGCCGCCCGCGGCGAGCGCGGCGGGCACCTGCCCCTTGCGGCACCCGGTCAGCACCACCCAGTGACCATCGTGCGCGCCGGCCAGCGCGGCCAGGTCGTACACCGGGCGCCCCTTCTCCCCGCCCGCCAGGTGGGCGGCGCTGATCACGGCGCACAGCCTGCGGTAGCCTTCCGGGTCGCGGGCCAGCACCAGCAGGTGACGGCCTTTCGGGTCGGGCACGCCGCCCTGACCGGACGCTAGGCCGAGGCTGAGCTCGGCGCCGAACACCGTGCCCAGCCGGATGCCGTGGTCGGCGAGCCTCGCCGCGGCCTGCGCGAACTGCGGGACCCCGTACATCCCGTCGTGATCGGTAATGGCGAGCACCTCGAGCCCGAGCCGGGCCGCCTCGGCGACCAGCTCGTCGGGGGTGGCCGCCCCGTCGAGGAAGCTGAACGAGGAATGGCAGTGCAGTTCGGCCCATGGGGTGGCGGTTTCGGGCTGCCTGCTCCCCACCCGGGGCACTCGCAGCCCGGGTTCCGCGGGCTCCGCCGGGTGCGGCCGGGTCTCCGCGGGCTCGCCCCCCGTGGGCTCGCCCCCGGTGCGTTCACCCTCGGTGCGCCAGGACATCCGCCGCTGGAGTTCCCGCCAGGGGACCGCCGGGTTATCCCAGCCCACGGCCGCCCCTCACCAGTAGCCTGCTTCGACCAGCCACCGGCCGTCCTGGACCGCCGCCAGCCACGCCCGCCCGTCGTCCGTGGCCAGCTGGAACCGGGCGCGCCTGCGGGCGGCGGCCGTGTCCCACCACCGCTCGGACAGCGGCCAGGGCCCGGCCCAGCCGGTGACGCGCCGCGGCGGCTCCCCGCGCACCGCCAGCCGGGCGGGCGCGGCCGAGAGGATGCAGCGCCCACTCACGGTGACGATCTTCCCGGCATCGTCTGTCACTTCCGCCTCACGAGCAGCGGGGTAGACCACACCCGGCGCCGCACCGATGACCCGGCCGGGCCAGGGCCGGTCCGCGGCCAGGCGAGGCTCTCTTTTTTCCCCGAACGGAATGGGTGTTACCTGTTCGGCGACGTTTCTGCCGCCCCCGGTGACCGGACGCAGCACCGCCTCGTGCCCGAGCATGGCCTGCACCCGCATGGCGGCCCGGGCCACCCGGTCGCTGACGACCGTCTCTCCCCACAAGGCGAGCTGCTGCCCGGCGTCGCGGACGACCTGATCAGGCACCAGCCGCAGCGCCGCGATGCCGCCGCTGGCGTACTGTTCGCTCTGTTCGCTTTGTTCGCTCGGTTCGGCGCCCGGAGCCCGGTCACCGGGAGGCGCGCTGCCCGGAGCCCGGTCACCGGGAGGCGCGCTGCCCGGAGCCCGGTCACCTGGAATGGGGCGCCAGCCGTCGAGCTGCCAGCGGACCCGGTCCGCGACCTGGACCGCGGACAGCAGCCCGTCGTGCCGCCACAGCCTGCTGCTTTCCCTGCCGTCCGCCCAGGTGGCCCGGACCTGCACGCAGACGCAGATCAGCCCGCGGGCGGCGAGGCCGGCGTGCAGCCGCTCGGCGAGCGCTTTGGCCGCGAACACCACCGGCTCGGCCAGCGTTTCCGGCGGGTCGAACTCCTGAGCCACGGACAGGTCCCCGGGCGGCGGGCGCGCCGCCAGCGGCCGGGAGTCCAGGCCGCGGGCCAGCCGGTGCGCGGACTCCCCCGCGTCACCGAACCTGCTGGCCACATCGCGGGCGGGCAGCGCAGCGAAATCCCCGAGCGTGCCCAGGCCGAGCCGGTTTAGCAGCCCGGCCAGGTCCTGATCGGCCAGGACGCTCACCGGCTGCGCGGCCAGGAATCCCGCGGTTTCGCCCGGCGGTACCACCAGGACCGGGCTGGCGCCGTGAGCGGCGAGGAGCGCGGCGAACAGCCCGTCGCCGACACCGACGCGGGATTCAACGCCGAGGTCCGCCACCGCGGCGATGATCTTGGCGGCCAGCGCCGTCTCGCTGCCGAAGTAGCGGGCCGGCCCGCGGGCCCCGAACGCACACACCCCCAGTTCCACCACCTCCACGTTGGGGCAGAAGCCGGTCACGGCCGCGATGACCTGTTCGTGCAAGCGCGCTGTCCCGAAATCCTCGTGATCCGGCCCGCTCCCGCCCGGGCCGTGCAATCCAGGGCCGTGCAATCCAGGGCCGTGCAATCCAGGGCCGTGCAATCCAGGGCCGTGCAGCTCCGGACAGTGCAGCACCATGATCCGCGGCGGCGCCGAGTCCGGGATGTCCTGGCGGCCGCTCATCTGCCGCTCACCGCCCGCAGGACAGGCGCGGCCCCCGTGAACGGCAGGTCCGCCGGGAGGTCCAGCGGGAGGTCTGCGGGGAGGTCTAGCGGGTCGGCCACGGTGACGCCGCCGTCTTCGGCGGGCAGCCAGAGCCAGCGCGTGCGTGTCATGGCCGCCTCTCCGCGGCCGTCTACCATCACCTCCGCGCAGCACGCCCGCAGCCGCCCGTGCCCGTCACCCAGCCCGGTCCACTGCTGGGTGATGACCCGCAGGCGGACCTGCGCCCCGGGCCAGCCGCCGGCCACCAGCAGCACGCCCCGCCCGCGCCGTAGCGTCGCCTCCAGGCGCTGTCGCACATGGGCTGGCGCGCGCGCGGGCGGGCGCAGCAGGACAAGCTCGCACCCGTCCAGCAGCGACGCCACCACCTGCGGCCAGGCCGGGCCGGGATCCGGGACCAGCAGGGTCCGCTCGACGTCCAGGCCGAGACCCGCGGCCGCCAGCACCCCGGCCTCGGGTATCCCCGCGATCCCGCACCACACCCCGTCCGCCGACGCGCCGGCCACGAGCGCCAGGCATAGCAAGCCGAACCCCGCCGCGGCCACCACCGACCCGCGAGCCAGGCCGCCCCGGGGCAGTAGCTCGCGCAGCGCCGGCAGCACCGGCAGCACCCCGCCGCCTCTAGAGGCAGGGATAGAGGCAGCGGGGTGCGGATCCGGCATCCGCATAATTTCCGCGAGTGCCGCCTCCATGGCGTTCATTATCGAACGTAGATTCGGTCACGTCAAGTTACGGTGACCGCAATTCATGCATGGTTCCGTGATTCCTAGCAATAGTTGGTGTTTTCCGCGCTTACTCGGCGTGGCCGAAGGTCACCAGATGCTTCCGCCGCTGGCACAACGAGACACCGCCCAAAATCGTGATGGGTGACGACGCGTATGGCCCAGCGGTCCGCGTCAGGTCAGGGGTGACAAACCTGGACGAACCAGGCACTCGCGGACGCCAGCAGGCGCTGTCCCGCTGATCGTGTGTACAAACCCCGGAATCCGGGTGGTAAGTGCACACGATCCTGAGCGGGCTGTGCGGCGCCATGGCCTGCTGGCCCGCGCCGGCCGTACTAATGTGACCTGCGGTGCGATCGCTAGTCCGTAATCCCGGATCGTGGGCCTTTACTGCCCTCCCGCGGGCAGTAACCGCCCACGATGATAATCCGGCGTTGCGCGTCGCCCGGATTGTCGGTTAAAGGACTGCACTGCCGGTCCGGGAGGGTCTAGTGCGGCAAATGACGCGCTCAGACGCGCGTCTCCGCAGGAAACGTTTCCGCGGAAACGCCCCCATCTTTGCCGGGATGGGGGGAGCTCCAGGTCACCGGCCGCCGCCCGTAGGGCCTGCAGGAGCACCGCCGGCCAGCTGCCGGAATTCGAAACTTTCCCCGGGCCCTGGCGGGCTGAGGGGCCGCGCCTGCCATCTTCTAGACGAAATGGACCTCGGCGTGGCCCGGCTCGTCGTCAACGAGATGGTCGCAGGTCGGGCAGTACCAGCGGGCCTCGATCGGGGTGCCGCACGCGGGGTGCCTGGGCGCTTGCGCCGGGTCGGCATGCCCGGACCCCCAGTACGCCAGGAGGCGGAGCGCCCCCGCGAGTTCCTGGCCCTCGGCGGTCAGCTGGTAGGCGGCACGGGGCGGCCGCTCGGAGTAAGGCCGGGCCACCAGCAGCGCTTCCCGTTCGAGCCGCTTGAGGCGCTCGGACAGGATGTTCGCCGCGATACCGGGGAGCTGGTCGAGCAGATCGTTGAACCGGCGCGGCCCGGTGAGCAGCGCCTCCACCACCAGCAGGGTCCACCGGTCGCCCACCCTGGCTAGCGCCTCAGCGAGCGGTGACGAGGCATTTTCGCTCTGAGCCATAAATTGATCCTAGCCGTGCCGTCGTGTTGACATCTCGATAGTTAGTAGTAACTTGCAAGTTACTACTAACTGGAAGGACGGGCGACGATGACGATCTTCGACGAGATTCAGGCCAGCATCGCGCGGCTGGCAGAGGACGCCGGCTCCTCGGTGGTGGGCATCGGGCAGCGGTGGGGCATCGGCTCGGGCATCGTGCTCGGCGCGGGGCGGGTGCTGACCAACGCGCACAACGTGCGCGGCAGCCAGGCGACGGTCACCTTCGCCGACGGGCGCACGGCCGAGGGGACCGTGGCCGGGCACGATATCGACGGCGACCTCGCCGTCATCGAGGCCGACACCGGTCAGATTCCGGCGCTGCCGTGGGCTACCGGGGCGCCCGCCGTCGGGATGCCCGTGTTCGCCCTGGCTAACCCGGGCGGGCGCGGACTGCGGGTGACGTTCGGATCCGTCTCCGGCATTGACCGGACCTTCCGCGGCCCTCGCGGCCTGCGGATCACCGGCAGCCTCGAGCACACTGCCCCGCTGCTGCCCGGTTCCTCGGGCGGCCCGGTCCTGGATGCGGGCGGACAGCTGCTCGGGATCAACACGAACCGTCTCGGCGAGGGCTTCTACCTGGCCATACCTGCCGACGAGGCGTTGCGCGGCCGGATCGATGCGCTCGCCCGCGGGGAATCCGTCAGGCCGCCGCAGCTTGGCATCACCATCACTCCCGGCCACGTGGCCAGGCGGCTGCGGCGCGCTGTCGGCCTCCCCGACGCCGAGGGCCTGCTCATCCGCGACGTAGCCGAGGACAGTCCGGCCGCACGCGCCGGCCTCGCACCCGGCGACCTGATCGTGGCGGCCGCGGGCCAGCCGGTCCGCACCATCGACGACCTGTCAGGCGCGCTCCGTGCGGCGTCCGGCACCATCGAGCTGAACATTATACGCGGCACCGACGAACGCAGCATCCAGGTGGTGCTCAGCCAGAACGGCCACCCGGAAGGGGAAGCATAGACGTCCCCGCCACCGCCCAGGACTCGTTAACCACCGCTCCAAGCCACGGCTCAGGGCACGATGCAGGTGACCGCGACGACGGCGGTCTGCCGGGCGGTGACGGTCACCGACGAGGGCTGCGAGCACGGCAGTTCCTGCTCGCTCCCGTTGCTCACTTCCATGATGTCCGGCGAACGGCCGGAAAGCTGGTACCGGCCAGGCGGCAGCCGGACCGAAAAGGTTCCCGAGGGCCCGACCCGGACGGTGACCCGCCGGTGCCCGGCCGCGGTGACGGTCACCGTGCCGGGGATTGGCCGCTCACCCGGCTGCTGCCCGCCCGGACCGATCGGGCCGCCTTCCATGACCAGCCGGCCGGCCAGGTGACCCGCCACGGGTGCCTGTCCGCCGCCAGCCGCGGCGCACCCGGCCAGCAGCAGCGCGGCCAGCAGGCAGGCGCAAGTGCGCAATTGGTTCATGTTCCGCCCCATCCCGATGACTGCCTTTTGACGCACCCGCCTGCACGGGGGTTCCAGCAGAGCGGCGCAGACCCGCATCCGGGAGCGGCCCGCGTACGCTCAGCTGCGGATGAGGACACGCGAGATCGAGGAGCTCAAATCGCAGTTCTGACCTCCGCGACCCGGGCAAATACATAACGGCCTACATAATCCGAACGATGCGCACGCGACGCCGATCTCATATTTTGAGAGTCGGTGAGGTCTGGGCTGTGCTAGAGGCGCGTCATCGTTGTTGCTAAGGGCGTTTCTGGTGGGGAGCGGGCAGCCCACCTCACCGATTCGCAGGTCCCGCGGTTTGGTTTGGTCCCGGGGCCTTTACTTTCCGTGACTTTAGTCCCTTTTCCCACGGAAACCGCCCACTCTAGGTTTATCCTGAGGATGTTCGCCGGTGCCCTGAGGAAAAAACGACGTGGACGAGATCCAGGCACATCTGCCCGAGGAACCGAATAGCTTCATCGGCCGGGAGCGGGAGCTCGTCGAGCTGCGCCAGATGCTACGCCGGACGCGCGCGCTGACCCTGTGGGGACCCGGAGGCATCGGCAAGACGCGGCTCGCGCTGCGGGTCCTGGCCTCGGCCGCGGACGAGTTTCCCGATGGGCCCTGGTTCGTCGAGCTGGCTGACCTGCAGCAGCCCGAGCTGGTGGTCTCGCGGATAGCGGCGGTCCTCGGGGTCAGCGAAGAGGCCGGGCGGCCCCTGCTCGAGACGCTCGGCGACGCGCTGCGGCCGAGGCAGCTGCTGCTGACCCTGGACAACTGCGAGCACCTGATCGACGCGTGCGCCCAGGTCTGCCGCCACCTGCTGGCCAGCGCGCCGGGGCTGCGGCTGCTGAACACTAGCCGTGAGCCGCTATCGGTCGCGGCCGAGACGGTATGGCAGGTGCCGCCGCTTTCGGTGGCCCCGGCGGGCGCGAACCCGGCGGCCGCGGGAGACGCGAACCGCTACGAGGCCATCCGGCTGTTCGCCGACCGGGCCGCGGCCTCCCGGCCTGGGTTCGCGGTCGGCCCGGACAACCTCGCGGCCGTCACCTCGATCTGCCGGGCGCTGGACGGCATGCCGCTGGCGATCGAGCTGGCCGCGGCCAGGGTCCGGGCGCTGTCGGTAGAGCAGATCAGCGCCCGTCTGGACGACAGGTTCGGGCTGCTGACCGCGGGCGACCGGTCGGCCGCGCCCCGCCAGCGCACCCTGCGCGGCGCCATCGAATGGAGCTATGAGCTGCTCACCGGCCCGGAGCGGGCGTTGTTCCGGCGGCTGTCGGTGTTCAGCGGATGGTCGCTGGAGATGGCCGAGCAGGTGTGTTCCGACGAGGACATCCCGGCCGGGGACGTGTTCGGCCTGACCGCCGCGCTGGTGGACAAGTCTCTAGTCGTGCTCGAGCCCGAGGTGCTCGGCCAGGCGCGATACCGGATGCTCGACACGATCAGGGAGTACGCGGCGAAGCAGCTGGCTCAGGCCGGAGAGGCTGCGGCGTTCCAGCTCAGATTCCGCGACTACGCGCTGCGGACGGTGGAGCACAACATGGCGATCGGGATGGCCCGCATCCCGGCCTCCTGGGCGGCCCGCGTCGACGTCTTCCGTCGGTACGACGTCGACGGGGGCAACGTGGCCCAGGTGCTGAACTGGTGCCTGGACCGGGGCGACGCGGAAGCGGGGCTGCGGATCTGCGCCGCGGTCAGCCCGTGCTGGATCGTCTGGGGCACGTTCGGCGAAGGCGGCGAATGGCTGCGTTCATTTCTGGCCCTGGATATGTCCGCCGTTCCGGCCCGGGTCCAGGGCGCGGGCACGGTGGTGCGCGGGCAACTCGCCCTGTCCAGCGATCCCGCCCTCGCCGGGTCCCTGGCCGCCGACGGGCTGAAGCTGTGCCGCGAGGCCGACGACGGGTACTGGACCGCGGTAGCGCTGAACCTGCTCAGCGAGATAGCCCTGCACACGGGGCGGACCGGCGAAGCGGCGGCCAGCGCGAACGAGGCGCTTGCCATCGCGCAGGCGGCCGGCGACGGGTGGAACGAGGGCTACGCGCTGGGCACCCGGGCGGCCATCGCGGCCCGGCTGGGCCAGCTGCGCGAGGCCGAGCAGCTGGCCACCGCCTCGGTCAGCGTGATGCGGCGGATCGATCAGCAGTGGGGTGCCGCCCGGGCCCTACTCGGCCTTGGAGACCTGGCCAGGTTCCGCCATCATCCGGGCGAGGCGCACGGCTGGTACGTGGAAGCGCTGGTGATACTGCGGGAAATCGGCGCCCGGCCGGAGATCGCGCGCTGCCTGGCCGGGCTGGGGCGGGTGGCCATGGACCTCGGCGCGATCGAACAGGCCAGGCGGCACCTGACCAGGAGCCTGCGGCTCAGCCACGCAACCGGCACGCGCATCGGCGTGGCCCGCGGGCTCGAGGCCTTCGCGGCCCTGGCCGGCCACGAGAACCGGCCCGAGCTGGCCGTACAGCTGGCCGCGGCGGCGACCGCGCTGCGGGAGATGGCCGGCCTGCCACCGGTTTCCGGCTCGCGCACGGAAAGCTACCTGGCCTCGGCGCGCCGCCTCCTCGGCGACGCCGCAGTCGCCCGGCTGTGGACCAGCGGCCGGGCCTCGACCAGCGAGGCAGCAGTCGCGCTGGCCCTGGACTCGCCGTCGCCGTCGCCGACGGCACCGGCGGCCGCGGCCGGCGACGGCCCGATCTTGACCGTGGTGGGCAGCTACGAGGTGGCGGCGGCACCGCCGAGCTCGCTGACCCGCCGGGAACACCAGATCGCCGCGCTGGTGGCCAGTGGCCGCAGCAACAAGGCCATCGCGGGCGAGCTCTCCATCAGCCCGACCACCGCGGCCCGGCACATCGCCAACATCATGGCCAAGCTGGGCTTCACCTCGCGGACCCAGATTGCCGCGTGGGTCGCGGACCGGCCGCCAGGGACCGGTCAGGCGGACGGGCCGACCGAGCCGGTCTAGCCTCCTCAGGGCACGCAGGCCGGCTCGCGGGAACCCGCCGAGACGACGCCGCTGTCGGCGGGGCGCGCAGGCCGACTCGCGGGGACCCGCCGAGACGACGCCGCTGTCGGCGGGGCATGCAGGCCGACTCGCTGGGGCCTGCCGAGGCGACGCCGCTGTCGGCGGGGCAATGCAGGCCGACTCGCGGGGACCCGCCGAGACGACGCTGCCGTGGGCGGGGCATGCAGCTGGCCGTTCGGGATAAAAATCTCTTAAAGGCCGACGGCGAGCGGGACCGGTACGCGGGTGATGGCCGGTGAAGGTGAACATGCGGACCCCGCGTTCCAGCGAGACCGGGGTCGCGGCGAAGCGGTGCGCGCCCGCTCCCAAGCCCTCGGCCGGGTCGGACACCCAGAACGGCTCGAAGCCGCGGTCGGCGAACCAGTCAGAGATCTGCGGCACCAGGTCCGGCTCCCACCGGCCCCGGGTCCACACCACCGTGCCGCCGTGCGCGCACAGCTGGATGCAGTACCCGATCGTGCGCCGCACGTCGTCGTCGGTCAGGTTGCCGAACACCCCGCAGGCCAGCACCAGGTAAGCCGGCACCATCCCGGCATAGTGATCGGTCAGCGCCGCGTCGCCGGTCACCACCTCGACCCGGGGCAGGCCGGCGGCCTCGGCCGCGCCGCGCGCCGCGGCGGCGTTGCGCGGATCGAGTTCGACCAGGCGGGCCGTTACGTCGTCGCGGCGGGGATGGCGCGCCAGGACGCCGATCAGGTCACGCCCCTGGCCCGCGCACAGGCTGATCGCGTGCAGCGGGCCCGGCGGCGCCGCGTCCAGCGCCGCCCGGATCTGGTCCTGCACCGCTGCCAGGCGGCGGGCCAGCGCGGTGTCCGGCTCGTCGTAGTCGCGGTGCCAGTCGTACCAGTCCCGTTCGGTCACACTGGCCATGCTATGGACGTGACGTGTGCGGTAGTGCAGCGCCATAATGTGTTGATGTAAGGGAGGCAGAGCGCCCGGGGGCGCGGCAGGGCCGGCAGGGCCGGAAAAAATAATTTGACATCCGGTGTATCAAATGCATCCTGCCGATCTCCGGGTTAGAAATGGATGATTGTCACCGACCGAGGTGCTGATCATGGTGGAGAGCAAGCCGGCCGGGTTCGGCCATGCGTGACGACCCGCGTGTCATCGCGCTAGTCGCCCGTGCCACCGGGGGCGACCAGGACGCGTGGAACGAGCTTGTCGAGCGCTATGCGCCACTGGTGTATACAGTCTGCACTCGGTACCGGCTGAGCATTCACGATGTCGAGGACGTGGGGCAAAATGTCTGGCTCTTGCTGGTCGAACAGCTCGGCAAGCTCCGCGAGCCGGCCGCGCTGCCTGGCTGGCTGGCGACGACCACCGCGCGTGAATGCCTGCGCGTGCTGACGGCGGCGCATAAATCCGAACGGGCGGGTACGGGGCTGGACGACGCGGTGCTGTTCGTGGACGACGCGGAGATCGACGGGGAGATCCTCATGGCTGAGCGGAATGCCGCGCTGCGCGCGGCCTTCGCCCAGCTACCGTCCCGTTGCCAGCAGCTGCTGTCCATGCTCCTCAGCGATCCGCCGCGTTCCTACGCGGAAATCCACGCGGAGCTTGGCATCCCGGTCGGCAGCATCGGCCCGCAGCGAGCCCGTTGCCTGGACCGGCTGCGTAGGTCGGGTGCCTTCACCGGCCCAGGTGAGGGTGGAGCAAAAATAGACCTCCGGGGAGGCGGGCCAGGTGCGTAACGGCTGGGACGATGAGCGGCTCCTGGAGGCTCTGAGCGATGATGAGCTCCTGGCCGCTCTGGGCGAGGCGATGGAGGCACGCCAGGCCGTCCCCTCCTGGTTCGTCGAGACAGGCAAGAACGCCTTTGCCTGGCACGACATCGACGCCGAGCTGGCGCGGCTCACCTACGACTCTCGTACCGACAGGGAGCGGAGCGCGGCGGTGCGGTCCGAGACGGCCTCGGTCCGGTCCCTCACCTTCACCTCGGCGCATCTCACTGTGGAGCTCGAGGTCGCCGGGAGCTCGCTGCTCGGCCAGATCATCCCGCCCCAGGCCGGGACGGTCGAGACACACACCAGGGCGGGCGCGACCACGACGACCGAGGTGGACGAGATCGGCTGTTTCGCCGTCGATCCCATACCCGCCGGCCCGTTTCGCCTGCGCTGCCGCACGGCGGACGGTACCGATGTGCTGACCGGATGGATCACGATCTGAGCAGGCCGGCTCAGCTTTGCGTTGCGGACTTCAGGCCGCGCCCAGCGTCACCAGGGACGCCGCGGTGGCCTGCCGGATCGGATCGTCGCCCAGCCCGCGCCGAACGCTATAGATCGACTCGGCGAGAGTCTGACCCGATTGCAGGTAGCGGTGCAGATCCACCATTATCGGCACCACGGCCCGATCGTTGAGCGGGACGATGGCGGCGATGATCCCCGCCGTTCCGAGCGGCAGCAGACTGCTGACCAGGCCGAGCAGCTCGTTGGCTCCTGCCGGCGCCAGCACGCCGGAGTCACAGCTGGACAGCACCAGCCGATATGGCGCGCGGTGAAGCTGCTCGAAGTCGTAGACAGTCAGCGGCCCGTCGTACATGTGCAGCGAGGAGAACAGCGGACTGTCGGCCCGGAAGTTCCCGTGCGCAGCAATATGCCCCAGCCAGGCCCCATCAAGCGCATACAGCACCTTTTCGGCCGTGGCCTCGCTATCTGCGAGCACCGTGACATCGTCATAAAACGGCGCTATCAGGGGCACCTCGGCGCCTTCCGAGGCCAGGCCAGGCCCGCGGGCGAGGGTGACGTGACGCTGCCGCGGTGCCGGGGCAGCGTCGGCGCGCATCCAGGCGCTTGCGGACGGGGCGACACTGACCACCCGGTCGCCCAGCGCGGGAAGAAGTGCCCACGGGATGGGGTGGAGCGTACCGGTCGGGACGATGACGACGGGCCCGTCGCCCAGGTGGCGGATGGCTGGGCCGAGAAGGGCCTGCTGGAGTCTGGGTCCCGCTGCGGCAAGGATGGACAGGGCGCTGTCCGGGTCGTCGTCCGGCCGATTGCGGGCCAGGCGCCGGAGGGCAAAGCGGGCGAAGTCCGCGGCCCGGACGGCGTCGCTGACGCGACCCGCCGCGAACTGCCTTACCCGGCCAGCTCCGCAGGTCAGGACGTACAGTCCGCCGTCGATGTCGACGATCTCGATCAGCTGGGCGGAACCGAGGCGGTCAAGCAGGTCCGCAGTGCTGAACGGGGCCTGGCCCGAACGTGAGGCGCCTTGGGACCGCAGCGAGCTGGCGCGCACTACCCTCTCTAGCCGCTGCTGTTCCCGCTGCAGAGACGTGCTCTGCTTACCCTGGCTCCGCGCCTCCTCCAGTTCCCTGGTCACGGTGCGCAGCGCGGCCAGGCTGGCGTTGAGTTCCGCGTCAGCCAGGGGCCGCACCGCGGGGACGGCCAGGGCGGTGGCCCGCCAGCGCTCGCTCCAGGTCAGCAGGAGTCGCGGGCGGCCTGCCCGTGCGGCGTGGCCCTGCGCGAGCGCGGCCAGCTCGGCGCCATGCACGGTGGCCTGCGCCCGGAGTTCGGAGGCGCCGAGGGTGAACCGGTGTTCGTCCAGGACGTCCAGCCCCCGACGGCAGGCGGCCAGCATCCGGCCCGGACGGTCCGCGGCCTCGGCTCGCAGCGCCTCGCCGAGCCAGCCGCTGACCCGTGACAGGGCCGGACCGCGCCGTCTGGTCCGGGCCACGGCTCCCAGATGACGTTCGGCGTCGTCGCGGCGGCCGAGTTCCAGCGCAACTCGCCCGGCCAGCAGATGCGCCTGGGCTGCGTCGCTGGCGCCCAGGGCATCTAGCCGGGCGGCAGCCCGGATCGCCTGGCGATGCAGCGCGGGCGACACCGGGCCGACTTTGTAACGCGCCTGGACGACCACGCGCGCCGCATGCGCCTGCCACCAGGCACTGCGCTGCGACCGGAACAGGCGGTACGCGGCCTGCGCCCAGTCTTGGGCGCTCTGTGGCTGGGCCGCCGCGAGCGCGCAGTTGGCGGCCATCAGCAGCAGTTCCGCCTTCTTGGTGGACCAACCGCGGATCTGCTCGATCTCGCGCACCGAGGCGTCTGCTTCCGCCAGCGCGTCGTTGGCCAGTCCGGCCGCCAGCAGGACGGCGAGGCGGTCGATGTGCAGCGAAGTGGTCGGCACCTTCAGTCGCCGGAAGCTAAGAGTCGCCGCATCGAAGAGGGCCAGCGCGGCCGGGAGGTCTCCGGATGCGAACGCGACCAGGGCGCGATTGCCCACCGCAAAGCTCGCTTCCAGCTCCTGCCCCACTTCGGAGAACAGGCGTGCGGCAGAAACGAAATCGGCATCTGCCCGGCTGGTCGCCCCAAGGCCTAGATAGACCAGCCCGCGGTTATTGAGCGCGCGAGCCGTCCAGAGCAGGTCACCCGCGCGCCGCAGCACCGCGACCGCACGCCGCAGGTCGTCCAGAGCCGCCGGATACCGGCCGAGGGCCCATAGCGCAACCCCGCGCCGGGCCAGCACCCGCGCCGCCAGGACGCCGGTTGATCGCTGCACGGCTAGGTCGAAGGCGGCTAGGCCGGCCGCCGTCCGGCCCGCGTAGACAAGCGCTATCCCCAGGCTGGACAGGACATCGGCTTCGCGCTCGGCCGAACCGGTCCGGCGCGCCAGGCGCAGCGCCGCGCGCGACTCGCGGACTCCGGCCTCGACGTCACCGAAGTCGCGCAGGACGATCGACGCGGCCTGATGGGCCACCGAGGCATCGTACGGGCCTGGCCGTCCGGCCAGCACCGCCCGTGCCCTGGCCAGTGCCTCCCGGGGACGGGACAAGGTCAGCGGAAGCAAGTCGTCCACATCGCGCGGATCCTGCGCGGCCGCGCGAGCCTCCCGGTCCACGAAACCGATTTTAGGTCCCCCTATTCTCGCGGTCTATGTATTAAATCGCCGGGGCCGCCGCTCCGTACAGCAGCCGTGAGCTTTTTCCAGAACCCGCCGACTTGCGACCAGCGGCCGCGGTTAGATCGGGCAACTATCAAATATCCGGGAGGGTACAGTGGCCTGGCATGACAATTTGCAAGACCCGAAGGCCCGCGACGAGGCGGCCATCATCGTCCGCGAGTTCGCCGGGCGCAACATCGATATCGGCGGCGTTGCCACCCCGGACGGCGGCGTCGCCTACATGTACGCCGAGGGCCAGTTCCTGGCCCGCGAGCAGCACCTCGACGACATTCAGGGGGTACTCGGGGATCGCGCCCAGGCTGATGTGGTCAGGCGCGTTATCAGGGACGTCGTCCTAGTCAAGATCGGCTCCCCGGCTGGAAATGGCGACGGGACCGCTGAAAGTAACGATTCGGCTTCTGAAAGTAATGGCGGAAATGCCGAAGGTAGCACCAGACCTCCTGAGGGTAATGGCGGGATAACTGAAAGTGAGCGACCCGCGTTGCTCCGATATCTCGACGAAATCCACGCGGCACACGGCCCGCGAATCGCGGCGCTTGATCACGTGGTGACCGCCGCGGGCAACCCATCTGGCTGTCCGGCCACGGAGCCTCAGGAAGTGTACGACCCGAAGCCCTACCCGCCGGTCTGCCCGGGAAAGGGCGGCGACGGGGTGCGAATCTACGTCGCCGACACCGGAATCGTAGAAGACACCATGACCAGGTGCCCATGGCTGACCGGCGTGACGGGCGATAGCGACCCGTCGGTCGCGGCAGACGGCACTATCCTGCCCTACGGCGGGCACGGCACGTTCGTAGCGGGTGTCATCCGGTCCATGGCACCGGGCGCGGAAATCGTGGTCAAGAATGTCTTCGACACCGCGGGCAGCGCGCTGGAATCGGATTTCGTGACGAAGCTCAACGAGGGGTTCGCATACGGCGCCGAGATCTTCCACGTGACGGTCGCGTCGCCGACACTGGACAATCATCCGCTGATGGCCTTTGAAACCTGGCTGGAGCATCTGCGCCAGCACAAGGGTGTCGTATGCGTCGCTCCGGCGGGAAACAACGACGAGCGGAAGCCGTGCTGGCCCGGCGCGTTCTCGGGAGTCATCTCGGTCGGAGCGCTCTCGACCGACTGGCGCAGCCGCGCGTACTTCAGCAATTACGGGGGCCCTGTCGACGTGTACGCGCCTGGCCAGGACCTCGTCAACGCCTTCGCCAAGGGCTCGTACACCTGCCACGTCGAACCCTTTACCGGGGAGGTAAGACGTTTCTCCGGCATGGCGCAGTGGAGCGGAACTTCTTTCTCGACCCCGATCGTGACCGGACTAATCGCGGCCCGGATGGCTCGCTATGGTGAGAGCGGGCAGGAAGCGGCCGAGGCTCTGCTGGCCAAGGCACGAGCCCAGGCAATTCCAGGCGTGGGTCCCGTCCTGTTCCCCTACTGCGGCGATGATGACCAGCGTCACGGCGGACGGTGTGGCCATGGCTGCGGCGGCAGTGGTCACGGCTGCGGCGGCGGTGGCCATGGCTGTTGCGGCGGTCACGGCTGCGGCGGCGGCGACTGTGGTGGTGGTCACGGGAAGTACGGCCCCAGACCACGCTGAACTGCGGGTGGCCGTGGTCCCGGCTCGAGCCGGGACCACGGCTATATGTGCTCGGCTGCCTCAAGCTGGTGCTGCGGAGGCCGCCCACTTTTCTACGACCTGGCCCAGCACCGCAAGCGGCAGTGATCCGTGGTCGAGGATAGCGGAGTGGAAGTCACGGATGTCGTAGGCAGATCCCAGCCGGGATCGGGCATCATCGCGCAGCCGGAGGATCTCGCGCTGCCCGACGAGATAACCCAGGGCTTGGCCGGGCAGGGCGATGTAGCGGTCTATCTCGGCATCGACGAAGGCCTCTGGCATGGGCGAGTGCGCGAGCGCGAACTCCCGGGCCCGCGCCCGGCTCCAGCCGCGTGAGTGCAGGCCGCTATCGACGACGAGCCGGACAGCGCGCCAGGCGGCACAGCCGAGCATGCCCATACGCTGCATGTCGTCGGAGTACAGGCCGAACTCGTCGGCCAGCCGCTCAGCGTACAGGCCCCATCCCTCACCGTGAGGCACCACGTAGAACGCTGTCATGAGCAGGGGCAGGTGTGGCAGGAGCTGCAGACGGGCGAACTGCGCGTGGTGTCCGGGCACCCCTTCGTGAAATGCTGTGGCCTCCAGCGCCCAAGTCCCAGCCTGTCCGGGGTGGGCATTGTTGAACAGGTACGCGCCGGGTCGCGAGCCGTCCCAGGCGGGTGGCGAGTAGTAGGGCGGCGCGCCGAACTCGGCCATGTGCGGTGGCATTGGCTCGACCGCGCATGGCGGCGGCAGCGGCGAGCGGAACATATCCGTTAGCCGGTCCTGGGCGCGGGCGATCGCGGCGGCCGCACGAGCCATCGCATCAGCGTCGCCGGGAGCTGTCAGCGCGACGTCCTCGCGGAACCGGGCCATGATGGCATTGACGTCGCGTGTACCCACCGCGCGGCAGCCGAGCTCCGCGATCTGCTCCTCAATTTCTGCCAGGGCGGCCAGGCCCACGCGGTGCAGCTCGTCGGGGTCGAACGGGAGCGTCGTTCCGTTTCTGACGCAGCACGCGTACGCGGCCACGCCGCCCGGCACATGGAGCAGGCCGGCCTGCTCGGGCGAGCGTGATCTGGGGAGTAGCTCGGCCAGCAGATCGGCGTAACGCCCGATAGCGGGGCGGATGTCATCCCGGACGACGCGCTCGATATCGTTCCGCCACGCCGTCGCCCCGGCCCAGCCCTCGGGCGCCTGGTGAGAGAGCATCGGGTCACGCGCCGGGTGCGACAGATGATCATGCAGCTGCCTGATGGCGTCGCTGACAAGCGGAGCGACGGGCAGAAGGCCGTCTCGCGCGGCGGTCCGCAGCCTCGCGGTGTACTGGTCGAGATAAGCCGGGATCCGTCTGCACCTGGTCAAGTAGGCGGTGGCGCTCTCCACGTCGCTCACGCGCGTGCGCGATGCGATCAGGAGCATCAGCGATGGCCCGCCGAGGGGGAAGGTCGTGACGCTGAATTCTTCTACCCGTGAGTCGGCTGCGGCCAGCTCGCGTGCCGCCTTGTCGCGCACGGTCTCGAGCAGGACGCGACCGTCGAAATCCGCGTTGTCGGGCTCGCACTGGGCGCAGCGGACGATGATGTCGACGAGCCGGCGGCGCCACGCCTGCTGGTACTCGGGCGACAAGTCCGGGACTGCGTCGTCGTAACCGCTGATCGCCATGAACGATGCCCCAAACGGGTCACCGCGGAGCAGTACCTCGGCGAGTTCGTCGGCCAGCGCTCCGATTGATGCCGTCGCCGTCATGGCGCATGCCCCTTTAGCAGTGAACGGTGGCCGTCACCGCTCGCACGTGTACTGATACTCGTGGCGGACGGCCATGCGGAAAGCCTGCTCGTCTGGGAATCCACAGGACTGCGCATAGCCTGTCAGGTCGTCCGGTACTGTCGTGCCGCGCCTTTCAACGAAGTACCACCGGATGGCTGCCCGTTCGGAACGGGCGATGTCGGCAGCTGGCCTCTCCTGAGCGCTCGGCAGCCTGTCATAGTCCAGCTTTGCCTTGGCCCTGGTCACCAGCTGCGCGTACTCCCCGCGCATGCGCAGGTCGTCGAAGAGGTCATCGAGCGCATCCACTTCGGCCTGTCCGCAAGCCCAGCGCACCATCTCGTCCACGGCGACGAGTCGCCCGAAGTCGTCTGCCGACAGATCGTTGGCGGCCAGGAATCGCGTGAGCTCCACGCCCTTTTCAAGGCCCCTGCTCATCCTGAACTCAGCGACAGCGTCCTGCAACCTTTCGCCGTCGATCATCACTCCCTCGCGCTCGGCGAAGTCAGCCGCGAAGACCCGCAGCAGGCTGAGGCAGCGTGCCGCTTCGAAGACGCCGGGGCCGAGCAGGCGGATCTCATCGAGGATGCTCTCCAGCATGGGCGCGGAACCGGCCGGACCGTCATTGAGCATGGTGCCCGCGCGGCGCGTCGCCGCCTCCCACATCGCCGTGTTCGCCATGCTCCAGCTCACTTGCTGCGCCGCCGGGTTGGTGGTGAGGAAGCTACGCATCTCGCGCAGCATGACCACGGCGTCGTCGGCCTGCTGGTCAATGCGCCCGGCTGGCAGCCACCGCCACAGCGCACTGAGCTCGGCCGCGTCGGCCCCCCTGGCCCCGCCCGCCGTGAGCAGGCCCGGCCAGTTCCGGTCGTGATAGAAGAGCGCCGCTCCGGTGACCATGAGGATGTCGCGCGTGGCATCGGAGATGATTCCCTGCTGATGGGCGGCCTGGAGCGTTCTGCGGATGTTCACCATTGCCTCAGACAGCGTACGGTAGCCGTCCTCGGCGGCTCCGTGCTTGACGGCGACCTCGTCGTCCCTGTCCAGCGTCCCGTCTCTGAAGGCCTGATAGACCCAGCCGACGCCACGCATCCCGAAAGTGTCAAGCTCGGCCGCGCGAAGCGCACCCATGCTGGCGCCCCCGAACACGTGGACACCACGTTCCATGATCCACATGATTTCCTTGTGCCACACGGCGGGGACACGCTCAAAGTAGCCGTCAACGATGCCGATGGCACGCGGGCGCCGCCGCCACAGTCGATAGACGTCCCCGGCGGACACCGGCGGGAGGTAGACGGCATCGAGTTCGGCTCTCGCCTCCTTCTCGGCAAGCGTGGGCCCGAGGAAAACGTAAATCTCGCTCATTGGCCGCTGATCAGGTCCATAGCCCGCTGGCCGAGGCGACATGACTGGACGGTCGTCGTCGGCCCTTCTAGCCCCGGGACGATGACCCGGACGACTGGGATGCCAAACTCCTCGCGGGTCAGATCCACGGCGACCACCTCGCTGATGCCCGCCGAGCGCAACGCGGTCAGCTCCCACGCCACATCTGCGTCAAGACTGTCGCTGTCGAACGCCGGGACAGCGGTGAAGTCACGAGCCGCCTCGCCGGCAAGATCCGCCGTCTGCCCTGGCGGAGGATCCGGCTCCATCCACTGGGCGTAATCCCATCCCGTGGGGTCATCGCGGGCACCAGAGATGAACGCCAGCCGGTCCTGAGCGGCCTCGGTGAGCGCACGCAGCAGCGCGACGTTTCGGTCGGGATGGCATCCCATGCCTTCGGCGCCATACACAGTACGGACCGGAGGCCGGCGCCGTTCGGCTATCCGGCATCTGAAGGCAGGGATCCCGATATCGGTGGTGATGTCCCAGATCGTCACTGAGATGTCGGCCTGGTCAAGCCGGTCAAGCGCTTCGCCGCAGCCGGGATCGTCCACGGTCCGGGGGTCGATCCGGCGCAACGCCGTTTCCGCTGGCGCCCGCACGCTATGCAAGGTGGCGGCGTCGCGTTCGACCGTCTCGCAGATGGCGTGGCTGATCGCCTCAAGAAGATGATTGCCGGAAGCAAGCCCGTTGGAGGTGGCGACAAAAGATCCTGTTCCACTCGGCCTTGGCAGCGTATACGCGGTATGGACCATCTCGTACGGGACCCATCTCGGGGTTCCGGTGAAAAGTTCCTGTCCCTCGATCCACAAAATGGGAAGATCCGGATGGTACAGCGATTCCGTCGTCCTGGGCAGGAGGTCAACATCGACCAGAGGATGGCTGGACCGAAGGTCATTGAAGCTGCTCAGCAAAAGTGGCCGGGTGATCCGCTCCGCCATGAAAGCCTCGATGCTCTCCATGACACCAGACGCCCTGGCGGCCGCCACATCGAGTCCCTTGCCCAGCGATACCGTTACCGACCTGGAATTCGGCCGACAGACCGTGACCACCGGGATGCTGATTACGTCAAGCCCGGTAATATCGGCCGCACGGGTAATTCCCATGACCGGGAAAAAGCGCTGTACCGACTCGATTGTCTCTTCGGGAGAGATGAGCCGATGGGTCCCAGCCCGGTACTTCTTCGGTGCTTGAGGTTCACCCGGCGAGGCATTCCGCCGGTCCGGGCTGGTCATGTCAATGAGCGAAATCGGCGAGTCCGCGGGCAAGCGCCTTCCTCATGCTCACGAAAACGTCGGCGCTCCTGTTCTCGTGTTCTCGGTGTGGCGACCGCGGCCGCCCAATCAGTAGCTGAAACATAGCCTGCTGTCGTGCGGTGTCCCCTGCGTAGTGCTGCGGTTCCTGATGCCCAGTGGCACGTCGCCTGAGTAGTAGCTGAAACATATCTTGCTGTCACGCAGTGTCCGCTGCGTGGTGCTGCGGTTCGTGATGCCCAGCGGCATGTCGCCTGAGTAGTAACCGAAACATAGCTTGCTGTCACGCAGTGTCCGCTGCACGGCATTGCGGTTACCGACACCCAGCGGCACGTCAGCCGAATAGCTGAAACACGCGGTGTTAGGCATATACGCCTCCCGGCTGGAAGAAAAAGGATACCAGGCAAGGGTAAAATTCCGCCTACCTGCTGTCAACCAGACATTTATGTCTATTCTCGGATCTGGTGAAGTTTTCAACAAATGCGAGTCGGTTATCCGGGATATGAAGGGAGCATCAGGACGTTAAATGACAAAACGTCGGATCCAGGGAGGAGCGGGGCGCCGACCAGAGAAATCTCGCTGAAGATCGTTAATCGAGGAAGGGTTACACGTGGTGTCTTTGTCACGTGATGCTCCACCTGCGCACAGCGGAGGTCATTGGTGAGGCTGTTGAGGAATCAGGCGTTCGTAGTGTTCTTGTCGGCTCGTACCATATCGTTTGCCGGCACCGGGATCACGACGATCGTCCTGCCGGTGCTGGTCTACCGGCTGACCGGCTCCCCCGCGTGGGTTGCCTCGGTGAATGCGATCGAGGTCGTTCCATACCTTGCTCTCGGGCTTCTCGCCGGAGCCGTGGCTGACCGCCTGAACCGGAAGAAGATCATGGTGACCTGCGACGTCACCGCCGCATTCCTGCTGGCCGCCGTTCCGGCCGCGACAGCCCTCCATCGGCTCGTCCTGGCGCAGCTGCTCATCGTAGCGCTCGGTATCGCCACGGTCTTCGTCTGGTTCGACGCGGCCAACTTCGGTGCGCTGCCCGCCCTCGTTGATCGTGCTCAGCTGCCTGTCGCGGCCAGCCTCATCGACTCGTCGGGTTCAATCGCGCTGCTTATCGCGCCGACAGTCGGGGCCGCTTTGCTCATGGTCATGATGCCTCCGTATGCTCTCGGCTTCGACGCGGCGTCCTACGTGATGTCGGCTCTGCTGCTGATGTCGATCCGGCGGCCCTTCGGACGGCCGCAGCAGGGGCAGGACCGTCGCCAGCGCATCCGCACGGATATCGCCGAGGGGCTGCGGTTTCTGTGGCAGCAGCCGGTGATCCGGACGATGACGTTTTCGGTGTGCTTCGTGTGCCTGAGCTGGGGCGGCACGTTCGGGCTGCTCGTGGTCTACGCAAACCGCGCACTTCACCTGACGCAGGTGGACGTGCGGCTCGGGTTGTTGTACAGCGCGGGGGAACTCGGCGGCCTGCTCTCCACGGCCGCGGTCCCGATGCTGATCAGGCATCTGGCGATCGGCCGCCTGACCGCGGCCTTCCTGGCCGCCGACACGGCCACGCTCGCGTTCCTGGCGGTCGCACCGTCCTACGGCTGGGCGGTGGTGGCCTTCTTTTTCTACGAGCTTGCCTACGTCATGGTGATCACGACCGGCATTACCGTCAGGCAGATGTTGACACCGGACCATTTGCAGGCGCGCGTCAACACCGCTGGCAGGATGATCGCTGCGGGCGGGATTCCGGTTGGAGCGGTCTTGGGCGGTTTGCTCGCCCAGTTGCTGCCGATCCGGCTTGCCTTCGGGTTGCTGACGATCAGCGCTGCGGCCGGCGCCGGGCTGGCTGGGTGGTCTTGTCTGGGATCAGGCCCGCTTTCTGCAGTCTCGCTAGCGGCTCCGGGCTCGCCGACCTGAGTGGTCGCGGTATGGGATGGCCGTTTCGATCAGGTTCCCCGAGAGGTGAGTGAGCGCTTGACGGCTGATTCGAGGGCCGACGGCGCCAGCCAGCCGTCGTGCGACCAGATGATCTTGCCGGAGGCGGAGACCAGGGCAAACCAGGGCTGGTCCTGGACTCCGTAGCCATCGGCCAGGCGCCCGGTGGTGTCCAGGGCGACCGGGTAGTTCAGCGACGTGCCGACGCTTCGCAGGTAGGAGCGGACGGTCTGGGCGGAGGGCTCGACCACCGTTTCGTCCACCGCCACCAGCTGCGGCAGGCCGTCACGGCGCGCCGCCGCCACGTAGGCGTTGCCGCTGACGAGCTCGGACTTCAGGTCGGTGACCTCGGACAGCCAGGTGGCGAAGAACATGACCAGGCGCGGGTGCCCCGGGCCGAGGGCGACGGTGCCGCCCGGGGCCCCGGCAGACGGCAGCGTGAGGTGGTCCGCGGGGCCCTGCCCGGAGATGGACGCGAGCGACTGCTGGCTGGCGACCTTGGGGTGATCGGGCAGCAGGCTGGAGATCTCGTCCGCGAGCACCTGCGCGGATTGCCCGACGCTGGAGTAGGCCATCTGCGTCAGGTAGAGCTTGCGCTCCCGGCCCTGCTGATCGATCACGAACAGGGCGGGCGTGTGGTCGATCTGCCCCCGCTGGATCTGGACGGCGATGTTGTAGTCGCTCCAGGTCGTCTTCAGCTGGGCCAGCGTTCCGGTGAGGAAGTCCCACTGGTTGACCAGGCCGTGCGAGCGCGAGTAGGCGAGCACGTCCGCGACGCTGGTGGCAGCGGGGTTCGCGTCGATGCCGAGCAGCTGCACCTGGTCGCCCGCGGCCCCGAGCAGCTGCTTGGCCTCCAGCATGCTCTGCGTGGTCAGCGGGCAGACCGTGGTGCACTGGGAGTCGTCGAACGCCAGCACGACGACCTTGCCGCGGAACTGGCTCAGCGACATCGGCTGGCCGAACTGGTTCCGCAAGCGGAAATCCGGCGCCGGACGCGCGCCGAGCGAGGTCCCGAGGTCCAGGTTGGGATTGGCCAGCGCGGCGGAGTCCGACCCTGCGGACGACGAGCTCGCGGACGGTGAACTCACCGTCCCGGTGCTGCATCCGGCCAGACCCGAAAGGCCGCCGAGGACGCCCAGCACGACCGCGGCTGACAGCACGGCGTGCGCGTGGAACCTGTTCATCGCGAAGACAGCCTACTGTGCGGCGACGATGGCCTCCTTCGGGCTATCGGGTTCGTCTCCCTTCGGGCTATCGGGTTCGTCTCCCTTCGGGCTATCGGGTTCATCTCCGACGATGACGGCACCGCCGTGGCTCCAGGAGACGTACCGGTACGTCAGGTCGATCAGCGTCGACACCCGGTTGCGCGCGCCGAGCAGGTAGACCAGGTGCAGGGCGAACCAGGCCAGCCAGGCCAGCGTGCCGCGCAGCCGCAGCCCTCCGGCCAGCTGGACCACGGCGGACCTGCGCCCGATCGTGGCCATCGTGCCTTTGTCGTGGTATTTGAACGGCTCGGTGGCGGCCTTGCTCTCCAGCTTGACGATCTGCGCCGCGGCGTGCCGACCCATCTGCAGCGCGGGCTGGGCGAGCTGCGGCGTCGGATCGTCTGGGTTCACCGCGATATCGCCCACGGCGAAGATCCTGTCCTGGCCTTGCACCCGCAGGTCGGGGCCGACCACGATCCGGCCGTTCTTTCCCTGCGGCAGCCCCCAGCCCGACACGGCCGACGAAGCCGCCACGCCGGCCGTCCACACGGTGATGTCGCTGGGCAGGTCCTCGCCGTCGATGAGCCGGACGTGCTTATCGGTTACCTCGCCGATGCGGGTGTTCAGCCGCACGTCGACACCGCGGGCCAGCAACTGCGCCTTGGCGTATTCGCGCAGCTTCTCGTGGAACGGCCCGAGCAGCGACGGCGCCATCTCGACCAGCCGGACGTGCACCCGGGACGGATCGACGTCGGGAAAGGTCGCGCCGAGCACGGTGCCGCGCAGCTCGGCCAGCGTGCCGGCCAGCTCCACGCCGGTGGCCCCGCCGCCGACCATCGTGATGGTCAGATCGCCGCTGTCCACGCTCAGCCGCTCGAAGCCCGCCATGAGGTGATCGCGAAGCACGATGGCGTCGGTGCGGGTGTACAGGCCGAAGGTGTTCTCGGCCGCGCCCTTGATGCCGTAATACGAAGCCGACACGCCGGTGGCGAGGATGAGGTAGTCATAGCCGAGCTCGAGGCCGTTGGTGAGCTTGATCCGGCGGGACGCCGAGTCGATCGCGGCCAGCTCGCCGCGCCGGAAGACCGCCCCGTACCGTCGCGCGAAGCCGCCCGCCGGGTAGGCGACGTCGCCGGGGTTGAGCCCGGCGGTGGCGACCTGGTAGAGCAGCGGCTGGAAGGTGCTGTACAGGTGGCCGTCCACCAGGGTCACCCGCAGGCCCGCGCGGGTGAGCTTCGAGATGGCGGAGAGGCCGCCGAAGCCGGCGCCGCAGATGACCACCTGCGGTGCGTCTGGGTCAGCCTGACGTCTTCTCGCGATCGTCCTCACCTCTGACGTACTACGTTAATCTCCACCGCGTACAGGGTCAGCTCCCACCTACCCCCAACCATGTGCTACAGTAAAGTGCTACAAATTCAGCGCGACCAGCTCGGGGTACAGGCAACCGGTCGGGGTCGCGGACGGCGACGTAGTCAGCGCGGGGGCAGAGCCGGAGGGCGCGGGGGCAGAGCCGGAGGGCGCGGGGGCAGAGCCGGACAGCGCGGACGCGCTCGGCTGGGTCAGGGAGTTCGGTGCCAGCTGCGTGCACGCCGCGATGATCACCAGGTCGCCGGCCGGATCGGCGCTGCCGCCGACGCCGCTGAGGTCGACGAAGTAGTGCGGCCAGGGCAACCCGGCCGCGGCCAGCGTGACCCGTTGCACGGCGATGTCGTAACCCCAGGCGTCCCCGTTCCCGCCCTGGTCGAGCCCGAGCGCCACGCCGCCCCTGACCACGTACACGCCGGCCGACCCGTTGACCGCCGAGCCAGATGCGGTCCCCTTGACCCGGCCGGTCTGCGGGTCGACGCCGACGAGGTTGGACCCCTCGGTGAGGTAGATCCGGCGCGGACGCTGGTCGGTGCCCTCCGGCACGGCCCCGTGGACAGACCACAGCCAGGCCCCGGTCGTGCCGCTGTACGCGGTCACCCCGGCCGCCGAGGAGAACAGCACCACGCCGTCGAAGGCGGCGCTGAACCTGCCGTCGAACGAGAGGCCCTCGAGCGGCCGGACGACAAACTCGGTCCCCTTCACCAGGTCGATCCGGCGCAGCGCGGTGACCGGGGCTGAGTCCACGAACCCGCCGGCTGATTCGGCCACGTAGAGCGAGTTGCCATCGGTACGCCACGCCTGCGCGACCGGACCGGTCGGCCGCTGCCAGCGTACGCGCCCCGTCCCGTTGTCGTAGCTCGTCACCGCGGTGGCGCCGACGATGACGGTGTACCTCGCGCTGCCCGCCACCGCCCCGCCGAACCTGGCCGCCAGGTACCGGCCCGTCTGGGCGCCCGCCGAATCGGAGATGACCACCTCGGTGCGCTCGAGAGCGCCGGTGCCGCCCGCGGCCCGGTAGGAGACCCCCGCGGTTACCTCTCCCGGCCAGGTGCGGACGGACACGATGGCGGCACCGGCCGGGAAGCCGGCCAGCGTGTCCTGCCACTTCGGGGCGCCGGTCTTCGAGGAGTACCCGTACACCGTCAGCCCGACGCCGACGGCGGCGACACCGTCGCCGACGGACGCGTAGGCCAGGCCCGACGCCGGCACCGTGCCGGTCAGCCCGGACACCACGTCCCACGAGCCGGGCAGCGCGGCAGTCCACCTGACCATGCTGGGCACGGACCCGGCCCGGCAGCCCGGCCGGCAGGCGGCCGCGGGCGGCGCGCCGGCCGCGCCCTGCGTGGGGTAAGGCAGGAGGGCCACGCCGAGCAGCACCACGGCCAGCGCCCAGCGCCGCAACCGCGGGGAGTTACCCGCCGTGCCCAGCCGGATCCGGCCGAGGATGCCGCTCGCGGCCCGGCGGCGCATCCGGCCGAGGGACCGGCGCGTGGCCCGGCGGCGCGTCCGCCCGGAGCTCTTGCGTCCCGGCTGCTGCCTCACAACAACCACGGTAGGAGAACTCCGGTGGTTAAATGCTGCCGATCGCCTCAAACGTGATCATGCGGTCCGGCACGCGCATGGGCTTACCGATAACGTGGGACCAGTCCAACTGAGGGAACCAGTCCGACTCGACGAGGAGGTAAGCCATGACTGACCGTCCGCCGCTGCCCTACGACTTCCATCCCGAGGTCCCGCCGTTCGAGCTGCGCAGCGACGACGTCGCGGATGGCCAGATGCTGTCAGATAACCAGGTCTTCGACGGGTTCGGCATGACCGGGGGGAATATCTCCCCCTCGCTGCGCTGGTCCGGTTTCCCGGCCGAGACCAAGAGCTTCGCGGTCACCTGCTTCGACCCGGACGCGCCGACCGGTTCCGGTTTCTGGCACTGGATCGTGCTCGGCATTCCCGCCTCGGTGACCGAACTGGAGACGGGCGCGGCCGGAACGGATGGCTCTGGGCTGCCCAAAGGGGCGTTCCACGTCCGCAACGACTACGGCGCCAAGGACTTCGGCGGCGCGGCCCCGCCGGCCGGGGACCCGCCGCACCGCTACGTGTTCGCGGTGCACGCCCTCGACGTGGAGTCACTGGGCGTCAACGACGAGATCTCACCGGCGGTGGCCGGCTTTAACCTGCGCTTCCACACGATCGCCCGGACCGTGACGATCCCGGTGTACGGGCACTGATCACGAGGAGCGTTCACCGCAGCGGGCGGGGTCGTAGCCGGGCAGGCTGGCGAGCTGGGCCAGCAGCCACGGCGACGTGAGCACCTTCAGCAGCCCCTGAACCTCACGGGACGCGGCGTGCTTGGCCGGCAGGACCAGGTCGAACCGTTCGGAGGCCAGCGGGATGAAGTCCAGCCCATACGCCAGCGCCGCCGGCTCGCTTGACACACCCGCGTCGGCGAGACCGCCGGCGATGGCCGCCGCCACCTGCAGGTGGCCGATGGCGCGGCTGTCGTAGCCAGGGAGTTCGGCCGGGTCCAGGCCGAGGCGCAGGAGCTCCCGGTCGAGGAGCGTGCGCGCCTGTGCGCCAGGCTCGCGGTTGACCAGCCGCAGTCCCCGCCTGGCCACGTCGTCCAGCCCGCGGACCTGGGTCCCGGGACGGACCACCAGGCCCTCACGCCAGGAGGCGAACCCGACCACCTCCGCGCCGCCGGGAATGTCGGCCGCGTCACCGGGGAGCGCGACCGGGTCCTCGGTATCCTCCGGGCCGCCAGGGTTGCCAGCGGGGTCATTGGGGTCAGGGGGGTCATTGGGGCCATTGGGCCCGGCCCGGTGCACCCCGGCGGCGTGCACCAGCCCGGCGGCGGCCAGCCGCAAGGCCTCGCCGCTGCCGCACGGCCACCAGGCGAACGCCAGGGGCGGGTCGAGCAGGGCCAGCGGCGTCTCGAGCAGCGGCAGCGCCGGATCGCAGCCGGCCACCACGACGGTGGGCCGCGGCGGCCCGATCGGTCGCACCGGGACCAGGTTCCACGGCCCCTGACCCCCGGGGGACATGCCCGGGGCGGCCGGGGCCGCCGGGGCGGCCGGGGCCGCCGGGGCGGCCGGGGCCGATGACGGGCCGGCGACCAGCCCGCCGGCCGGGCCGAAACCCAGCCGGGCGGCCATGTCCGCGTGCAGCGGCAGCGCCACGAACATGTCGCCGACGGGGGCGAGCGCGACCCGGGCACCCGGGCCGCTGACCGCCGCCACCGGCTGCGCCAGCACCGGATCACCGAGGTCGCCGGGGCCGAACAGCTCCTCGATCGTCATGCCGAGCGCCCGGGCCAGGCCGAAGGCGACCCGCAGCGAAGGATCCGAATGCCCGGACTCGACGGCGGACACGGCCTGCCTGGTGACGCCGGCCACCCCGGCCAGCTGCTGCTGGGACAGACCGCGAGCCTGCCTGCCCAGCCGCAGCCGCGTTCCGTCCGGCTGGGAGGCCTCCGTCATGTCCCACCTCCGCTTCCTGGGGTAGCTGATCATTACCTTACGGGCGGCGTAAGGCCAAGGCACCCTATGATCCGGGGCATGAAGACGCAGATCATCGAAGTCCGTACCGGGGGGCGGGATACGGTCAGGGACATCACCGGCGAATGCGCCGAGTTCGCGAGCGCCGCCGCCGACGGGGGCGACGGCCTGCTGCACGTCTTCGTGCCGCACGCGACGGCCGGCATCGCGCTGATCGAACTAGGCGCACGCAGCGACGATGACCTGCTGGCCACGCTCGCGGACCTGCTGCCCGCCGACGGCCGCTGGCGGCACGCGCACGGATCCCGCGGGCACGGCCGGTCGCACGTGATGCCGGCCTTCGTGCCGCCGTACGCGACGGTCCCGGTGATCGGCGGCCGCCTGGCCCTCGGCACCTGGCAGTCGATCGCGCTGGTCGACCTCAACGTGGACAACCCGGACCGCCGGGTACGCCTGTCGTTCCTCGGCTGATGCAGGTCCTGGTCGAGGGTTCGGGCGGGAGTTCTGGCTGGCCGCAGCCGGGCTGCCGGTGCGCCTCCTGCCTGCGCAAGGCGGCGGACGGGCGCACGCGAATGCCGTCGACCATTGTCGTCGACGGAATGGTGCGGCTGGGGGTCGGGACGGCGGACGGCGGGGACGCAGACAGGGGGAACGCGGACGGCGGGGGCGCCGGGGGTTACCGCGTGCGGCGACTGGCGGATGCGCGGGACGGGGGGGACGCGGGGGACGGGGGGAA
>WNFC01000653.1_pt1 | contig 34868 bp, 31 predicted proteins | sample 5400541 | NCBI WGS metagenome assembly WNFC01 (sample SAMN13153342, study PRJNA577476) | soil metagenome | isolation source: 120 cm saprolite under Douglas fir tree site 2 hole 2 replicate 1 | place: USA:California | collected 2015-04-18
TCGATCTGACGGTGCGGCCGGAGCACCTCATCGTGATCGGCGCGGGCCCGATCGGCCTCGAGCTGGCGCAGGCTTTCTTCCGGCTCGGCGCCGCGGTCACGGTGCTCGAAGCGGCGCGGCCGCTCGCGCGCGAGGACGATGAATGCGCCGAGGTGGTGCTTGACGCGCTCGCGCGCGAAGGTGTCAGGCTTCGCAGCGGCGTCGCGGTCACCCGCATCGAGAGCGTCGACGGCTCGCGGCTCCGGGTCGTCGTGCGCGACGGCGACCGCGAGGAGACCATCGAGGGCAGCCATCTGCTGGTGGCGGCCGGCCGCAAGCCGAATGTCGAGGGGCTCGGCCTCGACGAGGCCCACGTCAAGCACGACGCATCGGGAATTCAGGTCGACTGGAGGCTCAGGACCTCGAACCGACGCGTCTATGCCATCGGCGATGTCGTCGGCGCGGCGCAGTTCACCCACGTCGCCAATTATCACGCGGGCATCGTCATCCGGAACGCGCTGTTCCGGCTGCGCGCGACGGTGAACGAGGATCTCGTGCCCCGGGTGACCTTCACCGACCCCGAGCTCGCCCATGTCGGGCTCACGGAGGCCGAGGCGCGCGCGCGCCGGCACGAGATTCGCGTGCTGCGCTGGCCCTACCACGAGAACGACCGGGCGCAGGCCGAGCGCGAGACGGCGGGGCATATCAAGGTCGTGACCGACGCCAAGGGCGTGGTCCTCGGCGCCACGATCGTCGGCGCCGCGGCCGGCGAGTTGATCACGGCCTGGGCGCTCGCGGTCAGCGAGAGCCTCAATGTGCGGGCTTTTGCCGGTATGATCGTGCCGTATCCCACCCTGGCCGAGATTGGAAAACGGGCCGCAATCACCTATTTCACGCCTAGTTTGACCGGCAATTGGGTGCGGCGCATCATAGGCTGGCTGCGTCGCCTCGGCTGAGCCCGGCGACAGGATCAACGGACATGACCGATCAACCCGCGGCGGCGGACGGATCGATCCGCGCGCGCATGCATCTCGGCCTCTCGGGCAAGCTCCTCGTGCTCACGCTCTCGTTCGTGATGCTCGCGGAGGTGCTGATCTATGTGCCCTCGGTCGCCAATTTCCGGCTCAACTGGCTCAACGACCGGCTATCCGCCGCCTACACCGCCGCGCTGGTGCTCGAAACCGCGCCGAGCGGGGTGCCGGACGCGGTCGCGCGCCAGATCCTGGACAGCATCCGCGCCCGCGCCGTCGCCCTGAAGATGGGCAACCAGCGCCGGCTGCTCGCGGTCGCCGACGACATGCCGCCGGCGATCCAGCAGGACATCGACATGCGCAACATGTCCTGGCACCGCGCCATCATCGAGGCCTTCGAAACGTTGCGCAGCCGCGACGACGACGTCATGCGCGTGATGGGAGCCGCCCCGATGGGCGGCGAGTTCGTCGAGATCGTGCTCGACGAGAAGCCGCTGCATCAGGCGATGGTCGAGTTCTCGATCCGCATCCTGATTCTGTCGCTGATCATTTCCGCGATCACCGCCGCGCTGGTCTATCTCGCCCTGCATTTCCTGCTGGTGCGGCCGATGCGGCGGATGACCGCCAACATGGTGGCGTTCCACGACGAGCCCGACAATCCCGCGCGCATCATCGCGGCCTCCGAGCGCGCCGACGAGATCGGCACCGCCGAGCGCGAGCTCGCCGCCATGCAGCGCGACCTCGCCGCCCTGTTGCAGCAGAAGAGCCATCTCGCCGCGCTCGGGCTCGCGGTGTCGAAGATCAACCACGACCTGCGCAACCTCCTCTCCTCCGCCCAGCTCTTCTCCGAGCGCCTGGCGAAGATTTCCGACCCGCACGTCGAGCGCTTCGCGCCCAAGCTGATGCGCGCGCTCGAGCGCGCGATCGCGTTCTGCCAGTCGACGCTGTCCTACGGCCGCGTGCAGGAGCCGCCGCCCGACCGCCGCGCGATCGCGCTCGAGCCGCTCGTCGCCGAGGTGCGCGAGACGCTGGGGCTCGACCGTGACGCGCCGGTGCGCTGGATCGGCGCGGTCGAGCGCGGGCTCATGGTCGACGCCGATCCCGACCAGCTGTTCCGCATCCTGCTCAACCTCGCGCGCAACGCGGTGCAGGCGCTCGAGAGCCGCGCCGCCCGCGACCCCGGCCGCGACCAGGTACGCATCACCGGCCGGCGCGAGGGCGCGGTGGTGGTGATCGAGGTGTCCGACACCGGGCCCGGGCTCTCCGAGCGCGCGCGCGCGCATCTGTTCGAGGCGTTCCAGGGCTCGACCCGCACCGGCAGCGTCGGCCTCGGGCTTGCCATCGTGGCCGAGCTGGTGCGCGCGCATGGCGGCGAGATTCGCCTGGTCGAAGGCACCATCGGGGCGACCTTCCGCCTCACCATCCCGGACCGCGCGGTCGAGCTCGACAGCCGCCGCGGCGAGCGGGCGCGGGCGTGAAATGCTCGCGGCTGCGTTCCACCGCCCCCGAACCTTGCCAACCGGGAGCCAAGCCTATAGCTATGGCGCGTTCCCGGCGGCTTGGCCTGCCCAGGATCATTTCCCGCGCGATGTGCAAGAAGCGCCCGTAGCTCAGCTGGATAGAGCACCAGACTACGAATCTGGGGGTCGGCGGTTCGAATCCGTCCGGGCGCGCCACTACTTAGCTGCTTGTTGGCCGCTCCATTTTGCAGGCCGTTTTGCAGAATCTGTTTCCATGACGTTCTCAAATTTTGCGATGGCGCTCTCTGCGAGCCTGCTGGTTCTTGCCAGATATTTATCGAGTATGTCCTGCGCTCGCCGCAGCGTATGTCCCGTGACGGAAACGATCTCGGGCAGCGTGCAGCCCGCCTCCGCAAGCATCGTGACGGTCGTGCCGCGAATGTCATGGAAATGAAGGTCCGCGATTCCAGCGGCCTTGCATGTGTTTTCCCATTGTTCGGCGAAATATCGCTTTTTGAACGCCAGCCCCGTCTTCGTCGTCAGCATGACCGCCGCGCGTGGTCGAGCTGCGTCGAGCGTAGCTTTCAGCGCCTTCGTGCATGGGACTCGTACCACCGGCGCGACGCGACCAAGCCGTCGCGCCTTTCCCTGACGCAGGCTGATCGTGTTACCGTCATACGCGCTCCAGGCGAGGTGCAAAATGTCAGCCTGCCTTTGACCAGTATGCAAGGCCAGGACCATGGCGAATTGCATCTCTGGGGATGCTACCGCCATGAACGCTTCGATGTGCTCGGGCAACCAAATGATGTCAGATCGGTCGCTCGCGTAGGCGCGTTCGAAGCCGTCCAGGACGTTAACTTTAAGCGGACCATCCTTCGCGCCCCATGACAGGACGCGGGCAAGGATCGCGACTCGATTGTCTCCCTCCCTCGAGCGACTCCATCCATAGGACGCAGTCCTACCGCCGAGTTCAAGGGTGGGTGTGCCGACTGTTAGGTGCGTTCGCCCGAGGACGCCATGAACCATGCGCTGACTGATCCCGCGGATTGGGATGTCCGCGCACTCGCGGCTGGTAATGAGATGGCATGATGAGCGATGTAACGTAGATCGGGCAAGAGCATCGTTGATGAAATCTGGGCGCGAGATGAGTGGTGAGCGCCTTAAAGTCGAGCGCGCTCTGTGTTGAAAGACATCCGAGGGTAGGCCGCCTCCGTTGGCGGCCTCTCCCCGGCCTTAATCTCTTCGAATAGATCGGGCTTGGAGTTCGTCAACAGTTCGACCAGCTGCCCGCGTAGACGCAGCGCCCGTCGCCACCGACCCCACCGGCGTAGGGTGAGTAGTAGCTCCACTGGCCGGACTGCTGGGAATGCCCCGATGGCTGGCCGTTCGCGCCCAAGTAAAGAACCAGAAGACCCGCCGCGACACCCAGATAGATCAGAAGCCGTTTCCGTTCACTCATGCTCATCTCCGTTGCGCGCGTGCTGGTCGGCCGTCGTTGTCGCGACCGTGCGCGCGGTCAGCCGTGACAATGTGCGAAACTCGCACATCGGAGCGGTGAGAGATGTGATCTCCATCACAATTCCGCGGCCTGAACGGCTATGCTCTGACGAGACGTGATAGCGTCCAAACGATGCGGCAAGCGTTCCGTGAGGCAACCTAGTACCGCGTGCGGCACCCTCGGCCTGGTAGAATTGCTCGCGCTGAGCATTTGATCTCGTCTTCCGCCCGGCTACTTTTGGCGCGGCTTCCGCGCTCCGCAGATCGATGCGCGGCTAGAGCCTCGAATCGATTGGACTGAAAGCAGGCTGGTCAAATTTCGAGAGACGGACTATGCGGGGGAACGCATGCGGCCAACGCGGTTTTTAGGGGGCTTCTGTGCACGATCCGATTGTCAATTTTTCCCCTGCGACTTCGAGCTCTAAACCAATGAAAGACCTTGGCAAATCAAGTGCTAACAGAATGGTGCTAGCATTTTTGGCGGCGGAAATCGATTCGCGTACGCGGCGAGAACAGTATGAGGCATGCCTCTCTTCGCTTGGATATACTCGGAAGTATCTGATCGATGAAGGTGATTTAGCTGACCCGAACGCGAATCGTCAGCGGGCATTTTTGCTTGGATGCGTGCGCGGATATCCCGGCCATGCCCTGTTTTCCAATTTTCCGGCCGATACAGAATGGCGGACCGCTGAGCTTGCGTCCACCGACCTCGACCGCTTGATATTCTAAACAATGATCTTCATTGGCATACCCTTTCTGGCGGCACCCGCCGTGTGGTTGACGCATCAAAAAATCTGGATCGGGGACTAGTTCCCACTGATTATATTGATCCCGCAGAAATAAGAAGCATGGTTGACGCGGTTCGCCAAGGCAAATCTCTCGGCGCGATGATCCTAGTGGAAGGTAAAAATAACGATCTCATCATTGTCGATGGAAACAACCGGGCGGTCGCATACGTAGTGGCAAATGTCGAGACGCCAGTTGCAGCGTTCATTGGCTCTTCACCGTCAATGTCAAAATGGGCGTTCTTCTGATCTCCTATAATTGACGACGCGATGGCGATTCTTCGGATTACTCGCGTGACACAGCAAGGGGATGACCAGTCGTTTCAAGTACGACCGAAGTGGTCGGAGTTGTTCGCATGTCGTGGTAGGTGATGAGCACCTTCTCTTTCGATTGAATCGTCACAGTGACCCCTTTGGATCGATCGTCAAGAAATTTACGAGCGAGAAGATGTCCCAAGAACGCAAGACGCGATTCCTGTCCCTCGATCGACATCTCAAATCCGAGCCCCATAGATGGCCACAGCGCAGCCGCAGTTGAGAGTCCGGGCACCGTGAAGTCGGCGAATGCCCTTTCTTCGGAAAAGTCGGAAGAAGTCACTCCGCAGGCTGTAAGCGTACCGCCGATTTCAGGTCTTAGTAAAACGGGTGATCCGCTCATTCCGGCCCGAATGGTGATTGTTGGTTCAAATTGAAAATACTGCCCGCTCCGCCTTGTTCGTCGGCTTCCCAGCTACTATGGCGGAGCGCGACTTCTGCATTCGGTGAGCGGCACATCGGCGAAGGGGTCGCAGGCGAACAGCACCGAAGGTGTATCGATCAATCGGGCCGATCGCGTCGGATGCCTGTTGGTTGCCGTCCCATGGACGATCGAATTGTAGAACGGGTCAGACTTAGAGCGTTTTCCGTTGCTGTTGACGGCAACGGTGCGGCACACTCGGTCTGCTCCCTCCCCCCTTGTGGGGGAGGGTTGGGGGGGTCGTCGTTGTTGTGCGAGATGCGTGCATCAACAAACCACCCCCACCCCTAACCCCTCCCCACAAGGGGGAGGGGAACGCACCGAGTATGTCGCGCCGTTGTGCGTCAATCTCATCGGAAAACGCTCTAGACGCTGTATCATTGATTGATACGCGGACTTTGACAGCTGTATCATTCAATGATACACATGGCCTGTGATCAGGAGCTTCCGGAATAAGACCACCGAAGCCGTCTTCAAACGGCGAAAGTCCGAAGGGCTTTCCGGCCGATCTGGTCAAGGTGGCGCGCCGGAAATTGCGCTACCTCAACGCTGCGGGCGATCTCGGCGACTTGAGGTCGCCTCCAGGCAACCGCCTTGAGGCGTTGGCGGGCGATCGCAAGGGGCAACACTCGATCAGGATCAACGATCAATTCCGGGTGTGCTTTGTTTGGACGGCGGAAGGCCCGGCGGAGGTCGAGATCGTGGACTACCACTAGAAGAGGACGCGACAATGGCCAAGAAGCTCAAGCCCATGCATCCCGGTGAGGTTCTGCGGGAGGAGTTCCTGGTTCCGCTGAAAATGTCGGCGGGCGCTCTTGCCAAGGCCTGCGGCTTGCCTCGCACACGGATCGAGCGGATCGCCAGCGAGCAGACCGGCATTACTGCCGATACTGCGCTTCGGCTCGCCAAGGCACTTGGCACAACGGCACAGCTTTGGCTCAATCTGCAGAACGACTATGACGTTCAGATCGCGAAGCGCGATCTCGGCAAGATTCTCGATCGCATCGAGGCCGTAAACAAGCCGAAGGCGGCCTAACCGATGGCGCTGGAGCGGGCTCGTAACAGCGGAGAGACCATTCCGTTGGGACCATGTGAGCTCCGGTGTTGACGATCACGAGGGGCCGCAGTCTGACTTTGAGGTTTTTCGGCGTAGTGTGTCTCCACGAAGCTCTGGACAATTTCGCGTGGCCGTCGACGTCGATCTGGAAGACTATCACTGAGGACAGGTTCAATGACCAAGAAGCTCCCGAAGCGCGGCTTGCCGCCCATGCATCCTGGCGAGCTTCTGCGCGAGGAAATTTTGCCGGCGCTTGATCGGCCCAAGACGGAGATCGCCAAGCTGCTCGGCGTGTCGCGTCAAACGCTCTATGACATTCTCGAGGAAAAGCAGCCGGTGACACCGGTCATGGCGCTGCGGCTCGGGAAGCTGTGCGGGAACGGTCCCGACCTCTGGCTCAATTTGCAGAAGCGCTACGATCTACGGCGCGCCGAGCAGGAATTCGGAGAGAAGATCAAGGCCATTCCGACATTGGAAGTGGCATAAGAGTTCTCGGGCTGTTGATGCCGTCTCCCAGGAACGCCACAATCAGATCGGGCGGCCCAAGAAGAGTGCCGGTGAGCGCACTATTGAATGTGGTCGAGACCCGTAGCATCGGAAACACCGGCGCCCGGTTATTCCTGAAAACGCGGCCAAAAGCTCCCGCGGGCGATCAGAAGAAGCGTACGCCCCTCGTTATGCGCCGCCAGAAGGTTGCGGCGCTCGGGTAGGCGCGCGCACATGCGCCCTCGATCCTTTCGATCGCATTTCGCGAGTTCTCCAGCGAGATACGATTGTATGGCGGTTGGAGGTGGGAACCCTGAATCGAGATCACGTGTCCCGCCTTCATCGCCTCGAGCAGCGCATCGGGCATGGCTTCGGCGCGAGTCGACAGCGGAAGCGGTGATTTGGCCGACGCCGGCACCGCAACCGCGAAGGTATCCTCATCGATGATGAGCTTGATGTCGCCTCGAATATCCGGTCCCGGCGCCGAGAAATGCAGGCTCAGCGGCGACCCGGCCTGGTCGCAGCGAACGATGATGCACAACCAATCACCGGGCTTCTGCGGATCCTCGGTGCAGCCCTGAACGGCTCGATCCTGCTCGCCGGGAAATTTGGCCGACGTCCAAGATGCCGCCGGCGCGTTGCCCGTCGAAGCAAGCCCCATGCATCCGACCAGCAGGCTCAATATCGTCAATCGCATATGGTGCTCTCCAGGAACAGCGAGAGGGTCGGCGGAGAAGCGGAGATGACCTCGGATCCCGCTGGTCGACCCTTTCCGGCTTCGCGTGGGGCAATGCTGCCACGCGGGAATTATCAAATTGTTAAGCCTACCGGCGGAGGAGGCGTGATACCAACGGCGCTACCTCTCGACCCGTCATGCCCGGGCTTGACCCGGGCATCCATCAGAAAAAGTGCTTTTTGACTAAGATGATGGATTGCCGGGTCAAGCCCGGCAATGACGAGAGGAGGGCTCCAGCGCCATTCGTATGGGCGGCTCGGCCGCCGTCATCTGATCGGCGGGCATTCGCAACACGCTACGCCATCATGCGACTTCGCGCCGGAAATCTCTTTACCTCTCGTTCACCCGGCGCCGCCCATAGTCGGGGGTTAACCGGAGTTGCAGCCATGGTCGATCACGAAAGGCGGCTGAAGGCGGGGAGGCGCTCGGGCAAGGATCGGCGCAGCGGCGTCGACGCGCGATCCGAGGAGGAACGGCGCCTGGACGGAGAGCGCCGGTCGAGCGAGGATCGGCGGTCCGGCTCGGATCGACGATCGACGATGGACGCGACGTCGGGCAAAGGGCGCAGACCCTGACGCTCTTGGTCGTTCGACGTCGTGCCTCGTGCTGACGAACGCTTCGGGCGGATCGGCGCATCCACCGTTCGTCCGCCATCGACTTGCATCGGCGCAACGCGGCGCCGCGCCCCCGCGCCCGGCATCAAGGTCGCGACAGATAACGCGGCAGCTCGTGCTCGAATTCGGGGAAGTAGCGCGAGATCACGGTTACGTCGAAGCGCCCGAGGATCGACTCCTTCGGCTCTCGGTCGAGCAGGAAACGGAACGCCGCCTCGACACAGCGCTCCGGCGCGTGCTCGCCGCCGGTCAGCCGCTCGAAGGTCGCTCGCGTCATCGTGACGTGGTGGCGCGTCTCGCCCTTCCCTTCGGCGATCACCACCTCGAATTCGAAGGGCTCGCCCGCGCCGACGCGCCGAACCTCGATCATGTCGACCTCCGCGGACGCTTCGCTCGGCGTCTCGTCTACGGCAATCCGGCGGGCGAGGAAAGCGCCTGATCGAAGACCGCGGATGCGATTCTCCGCGCCACGCATTGGCCGCGCCGACGCGGGAGAGCTCAATGCGGCCGGTGCAGCTCCGCCGGGGCACGCGAGACCGTCTTGCGCCCCCGCTTGAACGCGAGCAGCACCGGCGCAAGCTCGGCCACCGCGTCCTCGGGGCTCGTGGCGTCGAGCACCACGAGGTCGGCGAAGCAGCCGACCTCCAATCCGTAGTTCTTCAGGTTCATGAGCCTCGCCGATCGGGTCGTGATCATGTTGAAGCACTCGCGAATGTCGCCGCGCGCGCCGACCTGGCCGATATTGGCGTAGAGGTTGGCCATGCGCACGAGCGAGCAGTCGCCGAACGGCGTGAACGGGTTGAGCACGTTGTTGGTCGAAAGCGCGCAATTGACGCCGCGGTGCAGCAACTTGTGCGAGGCCGTGACCCCGCGCATCACGCTGCAATCCATGTGACGGCCCATCAGGTAGAGATCGGTCGACGGCAGCACGATCAGCGCCACGCCGGCATCGGCCAGCCGCCGGGCGCAGCGATCGAACAGCTCGGGAGCCGCCGCGGAGAGCTTGGTGACGTGGCCGATGGTGACACGCCCGCCGTATCGGCAGCGCTCGGTCTTGTCGCAGACATAGAGCAGGTCGAGATCGTCCGGATCGGGTGCGAAGTCGAGGTGCATGTCGACGTCGATGTCGAACTCGCGCGCCATCTCGAAAACGCGGTCGATCTGTCCGTGCGAGCTCGAATCGGTGTAGGGCGCGGCGCCGACCACGCGGCCGCCGTTCTTCAGCGCCGCCACCATCAGCTCGTCGGTGCCGGGATTGTTGAGCAGGCCCTCCTGGGGAAAGATGCAGATCTCGATGTCGATCGCCCATCTGTATTCGTCGATCAGCGGCTGCACGCCTTCGAGGCCGCGCAGCCCAATGCCGGGATCGACCTCGAGCTGCGTGCGCATGTGGGTCGTGCCATTGAGGATGCACTTCTCGAGCGTACGCCGGGCGCGCTGGTAGACGTCCTCCGGCGTGAAGGCCTTCTTGGCCTTCGCGACCTCCCGGATCGCTTCCTCGAGGTCGCCCTTGTCGGCCTTGCAGCGCTCGAGGATCGCGGACTTGTCGAGATGAATATGCGTCTCGATCAGCCCGGAGCTGACCAGCCGACCCTGCAGGTCGATCGTCTCGGCTTCGGCCGAGAGCCCCGGCCGGATGTCGGCGATCCTGCCGCCGGCGATTCCGATGTCGGTCGTTTGCCGCTCGGCGCCGACCAGGCGTGCGTTGCGCAATATCAGATCCATCTTTGCCTCGCTTCAGCCGCTGCTTGCGCTATCACTCCATCCTACCGCGGCTCACGGCCGCGTCGGCGGAACATCGCCCCGAGCTCGGAGTTTTCTGCAGGAGGCTGCGGACATGGGCTTCGACCTCGACCGTCTGGGCAACTTGCTGGTGGTCTACGGCATCAACCTGGCCGGCGCGATTCTCGTCGCGCTCATCGGCTGGTGGGCGGCCGCCTTGGCGCAACGCACCGCGCGCAGAGCCCTGCTGGCGTCGTCGCCGGTCGATCCCACGCTCGCCCACTTCCTGTCGAGCCTCGCCCGCTACGCCATCCTGCTGGTCACATTCCTCGTCATCCTGCAGCTCATCGGCATCCAGGCGACCAGCCTGATCGCGGTTCTCGGCGCCGCCTCGCTGGCGATCGGATTGGCGCTGCAGGGAACGCTGTCCGACATCGCCGCCGGCGTCATGCTGCTGGTCTTCCGCCCGTTCAAGATCGGCGACAGCGTCGAGGTCGCGGGCAAGAGCGGGACGGTCAAGGACCTCAACCTGTTCATGACCGAGTTGGCGAGCGGCGACAATGTCCAGGTGCTGATTCCCAACCGGCAGGTCTGGGGCACCACCATCGTCAATTTCTCGACCTATCCCACCCGTCGCGTGAACGTGACGATCTCGGTGCCTTTGCAGGCGGAGGTCGATCGAATCGCCTCCGAGATCGACGGCTTCCTGCGACAGGATTCCCGCGTCCTCGATGCGCCGGCGCCGACCGTCACCATGGCGAGCTTGAAAGGCGACGGCGTCGAGCTTTCGGTGCAGGCCTGGTCGCGCGCCGCCGACGCCGGCGCCGTTCGCGAAGCGCTCATGCACCATCTGCAGATGCTGATGCGAAGCCCGGCAGAACGGACGCAGACCCACTGACGCCGCGCTCGTCGGCATCGGGTTCGGCCGCACCGGGGCGTAAGTATTCGGTGACCCACAAGAGACCGCTTCTACGCGCTCAATGCAGAGGTCCGATCGGGGGCATCAACTTCCGACTCATTGCGGCATCGTCCAGTCTTCGATCCGCAGTGCCGGCACACGGGCGAATTCGCGCTCGTTCGCCGTCACCAGAATCGCGCCGTGTCGACGTGCCTGTGCGGCAACCAGAACGTCATAGGGCCCGATGGGCGTTCCGGCGCGCTCCAGCGCCGCGCGAATATCGCCCGCCTCCTCGGCGTCCGCCGGCTCGAAGGGTAGAATCGAGATCGGCCCGGCAAGAAAGTCGTCGATCCGTTGCGCATTGCGCGCGGGCTGCGCGCTCTTCGCTGCGCCGTAACGAAGCTCGAATAGCACTATTGAAGAAATTGCGAGCGGCTGAGCCATCCCTGTCGCCGCGGCGATCCTGCTGCGGACGGGCGAGCTTCGGTCGTTGAGGGCGGCGATGACCGCGTTCGTATCGAGGCAGATCATCCTTCGAAGACCTTGCGCGGGGCCGGCATGGGAGGCTGTCGGCGTCCTTCGACCATGAAGGGTTGGTCGAGATATTCGTCGAGCTTGGCAAACCAAGCCTTCGTGTCGAACGGCGCGTCCATCGGCTCGAGGAGCACGCCGCGCCCGATGCGGCGCACACGTACTTCCGTGCCCGGCAGGCGGAATTCCTTCGGCAGTCGGACGGCTTGGCTGCGTCCGTGCTTGAAAAGCTTGGCAGTGGCGATGGGCGGCATCCTCGCACCTTCTGAGTTCGAATGGTAGATATCAGTAGATATATACCGTCAGCCATGGTAACCGGCAAGAGGCGACGATCTTATGTTGGCCCGATCCATCCCGCCGCGCGGGTCTCGGCCAGCACGCGATCGACGATCGCCGGGGCAAGGCCGACATAGGTGGTCGGATCGAGCAGCGCGGCGAGCTCGCCGGCCCCGAGCGCCGCCTTGACCCGTGGATGCTGCATCAGCGCCTGCTCGAAGGTGAGCTTCTGCGCGTAGCCGCGCATCGCGGCTTCGTAGACCGCCTCGTGCGCGCTCTGCTTGCCGAGCTTGTCGGCAAGCGCGAACATGACGCGCTCCGAGAGGAGGAAGCCGCCGAGCGCATCGAGATTGCCGCGCATCCTGTCGGCATGGACCTCGAGCCCCGCCAGCACGTCCTTGATCTGCGCCAGGATCGCCCCGGTCATCAGGCACGCTTCCGGCACCGCCTTCCATTCGAACCGCCAGGCCGAGGCGTCGCGCTCGTGCTCCTGCAGCAGGGCGTCGTGCATGAGCGCGACGGTGTGGCGCAAGGTGCGGCCGACCGCGACGATCGCCTCCGCGGTCGAGGGGTTGCGCTTGTGCGGCATGGTCGAGGAGCCGACCTTGCCCTCGATGAACGGCTCGGCGAGCTCGTCGATCTCGCTGTGCGCGAGGACGATGATCTCGTTGGCGATCTTGGCGAGGCTGCCGCCGACGAGCCCGAGCACGCCGACATACTCCGCGAAGCGGTCGCGCGCCGGATGCCAGGAGATGTCGGCGACGCCGAGGCCGAGCCGCGCCATCACCCGCCGGTCGAGCTCGAAGGCCTGCTCGCCGAACGACGCCTGCGTGCCGACCGCGCCGACCAGGCTGCCGACGAACGTCCGATCCTGCAACTGGGTCAGCCGCTGATGGTTGCGGCCGGCCTCGGCGAGCCAGACCGCGCATTTGTGGCCGAAGGTGATCGGCAGCGCCTGCACCGCGTGGGTGCGGCCGGCCATCGGCGTTGCCCGATGGCGCTCGGCGAGCCGATAGAGCTCGCGCCCGACCGCCTGCAGATCGCGCAGGAATACCGCATGCGCCGCCTTGACCTGCAGCATCATGCCGGTGTCGAGCACGTCCTGGGTGGTGGGGCCGAAATGCAGATATTCGCCGTGGCCGCCGCCGCAGACCGCCTGCAAGGCGCGCAGCGCCGGAACCAGCGGATGCCTGGTGCGGCGGATCTCCGCGGCGATGGCCTCGAGGTCGACATTGCCGACCTTGGCCTTCTTCGCGATCTCGGCGGCGGCGGCCGGCGGAATGATGCCGAGCTCGGCTTGCGAGAGCGCGAGCGCCGCCTCGTAATCATACCATTGCTGCACGCGGTTCTCGTCGCTGAACACCGCGCGCAACTCCTCGGTGCCCCACATGTGCTTGAGCAGAATCGAATCGAAGACGCCGGACGGCATGCTCGCCCCCAATGCTGGTTCTTGGTCCGCGAGCCTATTGCGCCCCGTCGCGGCAAGTCCAGGCATGCGACAGGCGAGCGTCAGCAGCGAAAATGCCGGCAACGATTACCGGCAGCGTGTGAGGCTGTGGGATTTTTGCAACGCCCGGCAAATATTTCGGCGCGGTCACATTGGTGGTCGGATTTTCGGCTCGCATGTCGCCAACGTGCAACAGGGCGGGGGCGTTCGCATGAGCATCGATACGTTGCTGTTGATTCTGATTCTGACCTTCGCAGTCGGCGCCGTATTGAATCGGATGGACGCGAGGCGAAGGCTGTAGAGTGACGCTCGCCGCCGGAAATGCTGGAGAGGCCAGTCGCGACCGAGCTCGGCGCGCGCGAGGTCAGGCGCGGGTCGACAGGCGCCGCTGCGATGACGCGCCCGGAATATGCTTCAGCTAATCGGTGGAAAGCCGGCTTTGGTTCAGGATGGTCCTGAACTCGTCCTCGAGCGCCGCGAGCGCTTCGAGCAAGGCGGCGGAATTGAGCCGGCAAGGGACCGCCGCCGAGCCGTCGTAGGCCGGGTCATCCGGAAAATGGGCCTGGTACGCTTTCCCATCCAACATTGCGCTGCTCCGTCGCGGGCAAGGAGAGACGTTCATCGCCCCGTCGCGGTTAACGCACAGTTAATGCGAAGCCTAAAATCTGCCGGCCAGCAAAGCATGGGCATAATTGGGAACGGTGCCGTAATTGGCGGGCCAGGAAGACGCGAAGTCAGGACGCCGCTCGGCGTAATTCGCCGCCGTCTCGCGCCGATTCCAGGCAGCATTTCTTGAATTTCTTGCCGCTGCCGCACGGACAGGGATCGTTGCGGCCGACATTCTTGTATGGATTGACCGCCGGCTTGAACAGTGACCACAGATTCGTCCCATCGCTGTGAGGCTCGCGATCCTGTTCTTTCTCGCGGAACGCGGCCCAGCTCGAAAGTTCCTCGATGGTGTCGCCGAACAGCGTGAACCGTTTGTCGCGCTGCCATCGTTGCCGATCGGACCCCTCGATCGCTGCTTGCAGGTCTTCTTTGAAGTCCTCGAAGCTCAGCCATCCCGGCTCGATGGAGCCGCGCTCGAAAGCCTGCTTGACCAACGGCTCGAGCTCGACCAGGCCGAGCATGGCAACGGCGCCTTGCCAGCCGTTCCACGCGAAGCACTCGATCTTCGGCTCGAGCTCGGAATCGCACCGGCGCAAGAACCCCGCGACCTCCGCCCGGGACAGCTCGTCGCGCAACGCCAGTATCGCGAGCGCTTCGCACATGGCCGACCGGACGAACTCGTCGGCCTGCGGGTCGAGGATCACATCGTAGAGCGGCTGCGGATCGCCGTCGAACACCGCCGCCATGACCCGGGAGCCGGTCTCGGTGATGGCGTCGCCGAGGATGCCCTCGATTTCGTCCGCCGGCTGGCGTAGGAGCCTGGCCAGCGGCCGATAGGCCGACTTCTCCCGCCACTCGCCGAGCAGATGAAAGACGAAGAACAACGCGGATTGCACGAAAGGCTCGGCCGACCCCGCCAGATATGTTTCGATCAGCTCGATGAACGCCGGGGTAATCGATGCCCGCTGCGCCCGGGCGGCACGGATCGCCTCGGCCGGAAATCCGTCCTCCGTGCCGGCCAGGCCGTCGAGAATCCGCATGTGCTCGGCTTCGTCCTCGGTCACCTCGCCATCGGGTCGCAGCCAGTCTTCTGCAGTGAGCTCCTCGACAGCGGCGAAATAATGCGCATTGGGATCGGCGTGCTCGTCGGGATCGTTGGTTACGTCGTAGACGAGGTCCATGAGCACCGACCCGATGGCGTGGATGGCGTCGTGGCGGTCGAGCCCCTCGGACATGAGGCGGTCGAGCGTGCGCCTCACCGGCGTCTCGTCCGCCAGCGCGGCTTGCGTCTCGACCGTGGCATGAATGGCCGCGTGGACCTGAACTTTGGGAAGGCGAATGCCGGCGCGCCGGTGATAATCCTCCGCGAGAGCAATGCGCTCGGCCTCGTCGAGCGCGAGCCATTCCTTCGGGTCGGGGGCCTGCAGCGGATCGTAATGTTGCATCCGACGATCCTGCCGCTTCGAGTCATTGCCGTTCGAATCGAATCTGCAGCGCCAGTTTACCGCCTTGCCGCCCGCCGTTCACGGCCCGAACCGGAGAAAATTCGTGGAACCGTCGCGCTCGATGCGAGCGAGCAGGTCGACTTCCCACGCCAGGTAGTCGCTCATCGCCTTGCCGGCGTCGTTCGGCCGCTCGTAGGGCTTGAGCCAGACGTCAACGGGCTTGTCCGCCATCCTGGGATCGGCGGCGGTGAGCGGCCGGCCGGCCGCCCGCCACGCGGCGTTGCCCCCGTCGAGCGCGCGGACCGGCCGATCGACGTAGGCGGCCGCCTCGGGCACCGCGAGGCCCGCGAGCACGCCGTCCTCCGACGTCAGCACCAAAGTGCCGCGCACCGGGATCGTGGCGAGCGCCGTCTGGAGGCGCGAGCGGATCGCGAAGGTGGAACCGGGGATATGCGCCCGCAGATAGTCGCGGCTGAGCGAGAGGTCGACGATGGTGGCCTCGTCCCGCGCCATGAGCGCGGCGAGGCCGGCGCAGTCGAGGCGCAGCTGCGGCGGCGGCGCCGCCCCCAGCACCGGCGGCTCGGGCCGCCCGGTCTCGCTGCCCGCTTCGGCCAGCACGGCGACCTCGGCGTAGCCCATCTGCCGCAGCCAGGATGCCGTCATCACCGCGCGCACCTCGGCGTCGTCGATCAGCACGATGCGCGCGCCGAGCGTGCCGACATATTGGTCGGTCGCCTGCACGAGCTGTCCGCCGGGCGCGGAAACGGCGCCGGACACGTGCCCGGCCTCGTATTCGGCCGGATCGCGCACGTCGAACAGATAGAGCGTGCGCCGGTCGCCTTCCGCGCGCCAGCGACCGAGCGTCGCGCGATCGATGCGCTTCACGCCGAAGCGGCGCGCGACCTGGTCGGCGGCGGACTTGGCCCAGGCGAGACCCTCGGCGGAGACGTTCGGCGCCCGCCGCGTCCGGCCGCTCTCGCAGGCGAGCCCGGCGAGCGTCCAGCCCATGGTGCCGTTGCGCAGCGCGACCACCTTGTTCGGCACGCCGGCATTTATCAGCGATTGCGCGCCGATGATGCTGCGGGTGCGCCCGGCGCAGTTGACCACGACCATGGTGTCCGGCGAGGGCGCGATGTCGCGGATGCGCAGCACCAGCTCGGCGCCCGGCACGTTGACCGCGGTCGGGATCGAGACCCGGGCGTATTCGTCGAACGGCCGGCTGTCGAGCACGACCATGTCGGTGCCGCCGCGGATCAGCCTGTCGAGCTCGTCGGCGGCGATGCTCGGCGTGGCGCAGGCGTGCTCGACGAACTCGCCGAAGGCCTTGCTCGGAACGTTGACGCCGGAGAACAGCTCGAGGCCCGCGGCAGCGGCGGCCGCGACGCCGCCAGCGAGCGAGAAGAGGTTGCCATAGCCGTGGCGGCGCAGGACGTCGGCCGCGCGCTCGACGAGGCCGTCGCCGTCGCCGACGAGCACGATGCGGGTGCCGCGGCGCGGTATCCGGCTGGCGAAGCTCAGCTCAAGCCGGCTCAACGGGATCGAGCGCGCGAACAGGAGATGGCCTTGCGAGAAGATCAGCTCCTCGCGCAGATCGATGATCGCCAGCTCCTCCCCGTCGGCGAGCATCGCCTTGAGGGCGAGCGGCGGCAGCGGCCGCACCTCAGCCTTCGCCGACACTCGTTTCTCCACCGCGTCGATCGATCGTAGCCCGCATGAGCGAAGCGAAATGCGGGACGGCGGCCCGGATTCGCTGCGCTCCATCCGGGCTACATGATCACGTCGCCTGCTGCGGCGTCATCTGGTGCACCTTGCCCGACGCGAGGTCGAAGCGCACGCGCTCGATGTTGTCGAGATTGGTTCCGGTCACGCGGATGAAGCGGGCGCCGTCGGGATAATCGATCGAATGGATCTTGCCGTCCTGGTAGATTCCGGCGTGCCCCGGCAGCAGGCGGTATTTCTTGACCGGCTTGAGCTTGGCCGCGTCGGGATCGGCGCCGCCGTCCTCGCGCTCCCACTCGACCATGTCGGTGTACTGGGTGGCTTGGCCGTAGATCGCCCAGGACGCGCCGTGATCGTGCGGCGGCGATACCCGCGCCTTGTCGTTGATATGGGCGAGGATCTGGAATTCGAGCTCGGGATCCTCGTAGAGCAGCTTCAGGCCGCGCGGCACGCTGTCGCCGCAATAGGCTTCGACGAAATCCTTGTCGGAGAGCAGGCGCTCGAGGCGCGTGCGCACCTCCTCCCGGCCGCCGGGTCCGGGATCGCGCTTGAGGATGGAACGACAGTCCGCAATGAATCGATCGAGGTCGTACGACATGGGTGTCCTCCAGGACGGGGTTGCTTCCAGTTTGGCGCATCGCCGCGGTAATCGCCAGGGGCAGGGACCGATCGGTCGATCGGGTACCTCTCCCCGCTTGCGCCGCCGCCGTGCGCCCTAGCTCGGCAGCAGGGCGGCGAGCGGGGGGAGCGGGCGCGCCGCGCTCGCGGCGCCGAGATCGGCGATCGCCCGGTCCAACGCCTCCCCCGCTTCGTCGGCGAGCGCGGCCTTGATCAGGCCGGCGAGCAGCGCGCCGGGATCGCCGCGCTCGCGCAGGCGGGGAAGCTCGGCCGCGAGCCTGTCGAACTTGGCCTGCCCGCGTTCGTGGGTATCGCCGTAGCCCTTGACCAGGCCGCGCATGCGCGCGACCTCGAGCGCGAGCGCATAGTCGGAGCGCGCGCTCTCCGCGACCAGGTCGAGCCAGGCGGCAAGCGCATCCTGCTCGGCGGCAAAGCGCAGTGAGCGGCGGCGTAGCGGCTTGAGCCGCGACAGCGCATAGAGCAGCAGGAATCCGGAGAGCGACGTGGTCTTGACGATCCTTCCCTTGCGGGTGAAGCGATCGAGCAGGTCGCGCGCCCAGGCGGTGCGCAGGATAAAGCGCCCCAGCGCCGCCGGGAGCGTGTCGGCGATTTCCTGGACGCGCGGGTGCAGGAACTCGGCGATCTCCAAGATCTGCCCGTCCGCGACCTGCGCCTCCTCGCGCACCCGCGCGAAGCGGCCCGGTCGGATCTTGAGCTCGGCCACGCGGACGGTGTCCTCGTAGGCCATGGCGAGCGCGAGCTGGCGCGCCGTCTCCGCGATCAGCCGGCCGTCGCCGCGCTGCCGCTCGATCGCCTTGAAGCGCTCGAGCCGCGCCAGGAACGTTTCCGCATAGGCCGCATCCTGGTAGTCGGCGAGCCGTTCGATCGCCGCGGCGACGATCGCTCGCGCCTCGCCCGCATAATCGCGCGCCGCCTTATCGAGTAACGCCTTGGTCGATGCCTGCACGCGCCGTTTGCCGGCATCGGGCACGGCCGACGCCATGGCTGCCGCGCCTGCCTGCGCCGCCTCGAAGCCGGCGCCGAAGGCGGCGAGGCTCGCCTTGACGCCGACCTGCCCGCGGCGGATCGCCGCCTCGAACGCCGCGCGCGGAAAGGGCAGCGCCCCCGACCCCGCGAGCGCGCCGAACAGCACCGCGCTGGTGACGCTGCCGGCCGCGTCGGCGAGCGCCGCCATGTCGAACGCCACCAGCCGGTGCGCGGCGTCGCGGCAGGCCTGCAGCAGCGCCGCCGCGTCGACCCGGCCGTCGGCGAGCGCGATCTTCTCGGTCATGGCGAAGACCCGGTGGGTCGAGGCGATCAGCAGCGTGCGGTCCGGCGTGACGAAGCCGCGCTCGACCGCGCGTGCCGCCTCCATCAGCTCGGACGCCAGCACCACGTCGACGTCGCCCGGCATCGGCATCAGCGCCAGCACCGGCTCGCGCCCGGCCGCCCGCGCAGCGGCCTTGGGAAACAGCTCGACGTAGTAGACCGTGGCGCCTGTGCGCTGTGCTACCCCCGGCACCGAGGTCGCCTGCGCGAGATGGCCGCCGTGCTCCGCGAGATCGACGATCCAGTCGGCGAGCACGCCGCCCCCTTCGCCGCCGAGCGCGACCACCGCGATGGTGATGACCTCGTCCATCGTCGTCAGGCGGCGGCGAGATCGATGCGCCGCTGCAGCCAGCCGATCACCGCGCCGCGGATCCTGTGCTTGAGCCGGTCCCAAGCCGTGGGATTGGCGATGATCGAGGCGCGGTAGAACGAGGGGCAGAGCACCGCGGCATGCGCGACCTCCCCGCACAAGCCGCAGCCGACGCAGGAATTGATCACCTTGGTGACGGGCTCGCGCCGCAGCGGGTCGGGATTGGGCGCCAGCGTCAGCGAGGGGCAGCCCGACAGCCGGATGCAGGAATGGTCGCCGGTGCAGGTGTCGGGGTCGACCCCGAAGCGCTCGCGGACGACGCGCTCGCCGCCGTCCATGCGTTTCTTCATCAGCGGCCGCTCGCGCCGCTGCCGGTTCAGCATGCATTCGGACTGCGCGATGATGACCTTGGGCCCCTTGACCGGGGTGGTGAGCGCCTCCTTGAGCGTGTCGCGCATCGCGGCGACGTCATAGGTGCGCGTCAGCGTGCGCACCCAGTCGACGCCGACGCCGCGCACGGCCTTCGCGATCGGATGCCGTGTCGCGCGCATGCTGTTGTCGGCGGCGGAGGAGAGCAGGTCCTGTCCGCCGGTCGCGGCCGAGTAGCCGTTGTCGACCACGATCATGACGTTGTCGCTCTTGTTGAAGACCGCGTTGCCGACGCTCGAGGCGAGCCCGTTGTGCCAGAAGCCGCCGTCGCCGACGAGCGCGATCGCGCGTTTGCCCGCGGCCGCGTTGAGCGCCGCGGCGCCGGCGCCGCCGAGGCCGTAGCCCATGGTGGAATTGCCGATGTCGAACGGCGGCAGGATCGAGAACAGGTGGCAGCCGATGTCGCAGCTCACGTGATGCGCCCCGAGCTCGCGCTCGACGAGCTTCATCGCCGCGAAGATCGGCCGCTCCGGGCACCCCGTGCAGAACGAGGGCGGGCGCCCGTGCACCTTGCCGGCGATCGCCTGCCGCGCCGTGGCGAGACGCGTCGACGACGCGGCGGGCGCCTCGCGAATGAGGTCGGGGCGGTAGGCGGCGATGAATTTGCGCACGCCGTCCTTCATCGCGCCGCCGGTATATTCGCCCGCCATCGGCAGCATGCTCTTTCCCTCGATGCGGGTCGCGACGTCGGCCCGCCGCAGGATGGCGTTCACCGCCTGCTCGATGAAGTCCGGCTGGCCTTCCTCGATGATCAGGATCGCCGTCTTGTCCTTGCAGAAGCGGACGAACTCGGCGTCGATCAGCGGATAGGTGACGTTGAGCACGTAGAGCGGAATGCGGCTTCCTCCGAACACGTCGGCGAGGCCGAGCACCGCGAGCGCGCGCAGCGCGCTGTTGTACATGCCGCCCTGCATGACGATGCCGAGCTCGCGCACGTCGCCGTCGAACGTCTCGTTGAGCCCGTGCTGCACGACGAAGCGCACCGCCGCCGGCCAGCGCCGCTCGACCTTGTCCTTTTCCTGCAGGTAGCTCGCGGGCGGCAGCACGATGCGGTTGACGTCGCGCACGGGGCGCTCGAGCGCGTCCTTGAGCGTGAACGACGGCCGCACGTTGTCGCGCGCGGTGAAGGCGCCGTAGACGTGGCAGGCGCGGATGCGCAGCTCCAGCATCACCGGGGTGTTGGATGCCTCCGACAGCGCGAAGCCCTGCTCGACCGCCCGCACGATCGAGGGCAGGTTCGGGCGCGGATCGAGCAGCCAGATCTGCGACTTCATGGCGAAGGCGTGGCTGCGCTCCTGCATGATCGAGGAGCCCTCGCCGTAGTCCTCGCCGACGATGATCAGCGCCCCGCCGTTGACGCCGCTCGAGGCCAGATTGGCGAGCGCGTCGGAGGCGACGTTGGTGCCGACCGTCGCCTTGAAGGTGGCGGCGCCGCGCAGCGGATAGTTGATCGAGGCGGCGAGCGCGGCGGCGGCCGCCGCCTCGTTGGCGCTCGCCTCGAAGCGGATGCCGAGGTCGTCGAGCACGTCCTTGGCGTCGGCGAGCACGTCGACCAGATGCGAGATCGGCGCGCCCTGGTAGCCCGACACGTAGGACACGCCGGACTGCAGCAGCGCCTTGGTGACCGCGAGGATGCCTTCGCCGCGGAATTCCTCGCCGGCGCCGAGCCGAAGCTTTGCGACCTCGCTCTTGAACGAGCGTTCAGCCATCCGATGGTCCTTTCGCGCGCCGTGTCCGGGGCCGGGCTGCGATTGACTAGCGCCTCGGCCGCCGCGATTATATTCGAAAGAACATTTCGCCGACAGCCTTTCCATCGATCGCAGAGGGGGAGAAAGATGCGTTCCACGTTGATCGTGGGCTTGCTCGCCGCGCTTCACGCGTCGACGGCCGCGGCCGAGGAGGTCACCTTGCGCGCGGTCTCGGCGTTCGCCGAGGGCACGGAGTTCTCGAAGAATTTCGAGCGCTTCGTGGAGAAGGTGAACAGCGACGGCAGGGGTCTCGTCAAGATCAACTATATCGGCGGGCCGCGCGCGGTGCCGCCGTTCGAGGTCGGCAACGCGGTGCGCACGCGCGTGGTCGACATGGCAAACGTGACCGGCGCCTTCTACACCAACCTGATGCCGGAGGCGGACGGCTTCAAGCTCAACGGCAAGCCGATGAGCGAGCAGCGCGGGAACGGCACCTGGGCCTATATCAACGAGCTGCACCATCGCAAGCTCAACTCGCAATATCTCGCGCGCCAGTTCCACAACGTTCCGTTCCACATCTACCTCAACAAGAAGATCGACAAGATCGACTTCAGCGGGCTCAAGATCCGGGTGACGCCGGTCTATCGCGACGTGGTCGAGGCGTTCGGCGGCGCTCCGATCACGACCGCGCCGGGCGAGGTCTACACCGCGCTCGAGCGCGGCGTGGTCGACGGCTACGGCTGGCCGGTGACCGGCATCTTCGATCTCGGCTGGGACAAGGTGACGAAGTTCCGCATGGAGCCGCCGTTCTACAGCGTCGAGGTCAACGTGCTCGTCAATCTCGACGCCTGGAAGGCTCTCGGCGACAAGGAACGCAAGGTGATCGAGGACGCCGCGCTCTGGCTCGAGGGGCTCGACGGCGAGAAAGAGGCCGCGATCAAGGCCGAGCGCGAGCGGCAGGCCGCCGCCGGCATCGCCGCGCTCGACTTCGGCCCGGCCGCCTCCAAGGCCTTTCTCGAGCGCGCCTACGACGTGGCCTGGCAGTCCGTCATCAAGCGCGCGCCGGAGACCGGCCCGAAGCTGCGGCAATTGGCGGGGAATTAGCTTTTTTCCGTCATTCCGGGGCGCCGCGCAGCGGCGAGCCCGGAATCCATAACCCCCGGCCTATGGTTATGGATTCCGGGCTCCCTCGCTTCGCTCGGGCCCCGGAATGACAGCCCATTTGTGGACCGGACCCGACATGACCCGCCTCTCCGCATGGTTCGGCCGCTTGTTCGACGCGCTCGCGGTCGCGGCAGCACTGATCCTGCTCGCCATGGTGGGGATCGTCACCGCCGACATCGTGCTGCGCAACGTCGCGCGCGGCGGCTTTGTCTGGGCGAACGAGGTCTCGGAATACGCGCTCTATCTCATGACCTTGCTGACGGCGCCGTGGCTGCTGCGGCGCGGCCAGCACGTGCGCCTCGACATCGTGCTCACGCTCATCCCCGCGCGCATCGCCTGGCTGATGGAAGGCGTCGGCGACCTTATCGGCTTCTCGGTCAGCGTCGTGCTCGTCCGCTACGGCCTCGCCATGACCGCCGACAGCTGGCGGCTCGGTGCGATCACCATCAAGAACCTGACCTTTCCGGAATGGTGGCTGCTGGCGCCCTTGCCCGCGGCCTTCGCGCTTCTCGCCGTCGAGTTCGTGTTCCGCTTCGACCGGCTGCGCAAGGGCGAGCGCGCCCGCCGCATCGAGGCGACGTCGGTGAGTTGATGACCTGGGTCGAAGGCGGCATCCTCCTGTTCGGCGGCCTGGTCGCGGCGATGGCGCTCGGGCTGCCGGTCGCGTTCGCGTTCCTCGCGCTCAACGTCGCCGGCGCGATGCTCTTCCTCGGCGGCGAGCCGGGCCTCGCCCAGCTCGCGCGCAACGCGGTGCAGTCGATCGTGAGCTTCTCGCTCACCCCGATTCCCTTCTTCGTGCTGATGGGCGAGGTGCTGTTTCACACCGGCGTCGCGCTCAAGGCGATCGACGCCTTCGCGCTCGTCATCCGCCGCGTCCCCGCGCGGCTCTCGGTCATCGCCATCGTCGCCGGGACGGTGTTCTCGGCGATCTCGGGCTCGACCATCGCGACCACGGCGCTGCTGGGCAGCCTGCTGCTGCCGACCATGCTGGCGCGCGGCTACCACCCGCGCATGGCGATGGGGCCGATCATGGGCATCGGCGGCGTCGACATGCTGATCCCGCCGTCGGCGCTCACCGTGCTGCTGGGCAGCCTCGCCGGCATCTCGATCGCCGGGCTCCTGATCGGCGGCATCGTGCCGGGCCTGATCCTGAGCATTCTCTATGTCGGCTACATCCTCGCCCGCGCCGGCCTCAACCCGGCATTGGCGCCGGACGAGCAGGTGGCGGAGGGACCGCGCGGCCTCGCCCGCTGGGCGCCGTTTCTCGCCCACGTGCTGCCGCTCGTCCTCATCTTCGCTCTGGTGATCGGCGCGATGACCGGCGGCTTTGCGACCCCGACCGAGGCCGCGGCGATCGGGGCCGCCGGCACCATCGCCGCCGCCGCCATCTATCGCAGCCTGACGCTTGCCAACCTGATGAAGGCGCTCACCGGCACCGTGGCGGTGTCCGGGATCATCCTGTTCATCATCGTCGGCGCCACCACCTTCACCCAGGTGTTGAGCTTCTCCGGCGTCGTCAACGGCCTGCTCGGCTTGGTGACCGGACTGGGCCTGTCGGTCGACGCGCTGGTGATCGCGATGCTGCTGATCCTCCTCTTCCTCGGCTGCTTCGTCGACCAGGTCAGCATGATGCTGATCACGCTGCCGTTCTTCATGCCGCTCGTGCAGCGCTACGACGTCGACTCGATCTGGTTCGGCGTGCTGTTTCTCATCTGCATGCAGCTCGGCCTGCTCACGCCGCCGTTCGGCCTGCTGCTGTTCACGATGAAGGGGGTCGCGCCGCCGTCGATCGCGATGCACGAGGTCTACATGGCGGCGATGCCCTACATCGCGATGAGCATCCTGATGCTGGTGCTGATCTTCTTCTTCCCCGTGGTCGCGACCTGGCTCCCCGCGCTGCTCAGCCGATGATCGCCGGGTTCGCACTCCCTGTCCGTCGCAAGTCGCCGGCTTGAGAAAGCGCGAGCGACCTTGATGCGCCGAAGCGACGACCACACCGAAAAGGGCGGTGCGGCACAAGCGCAAGCGGGCGCGCCGGGTATGGAATTGGGCCGGCCTCGCGCCACATCTCGGTCGTGTTCACTTCGAGCCGATCTGGTATGATTGCGCCATGACCAAAGAGCAGGTGAAGGACATCCTCGACCGGGTGCTGGACTGGCCGCCTGAGGATCAGGAGCGGATCGCACGGTTCGTCCGCGAGGTCGAACGGCGGCGCGCGGGCGCCGACGATATCACCGATGAGGAATGGAGGATCATCGAGGAACGTGCCGCCCGGAGCGAGCTCGCGACCGATGACGAGGTCGAGGAAGTGTTTAGCCGTTACCGCAGCGCATGAAGCTCCGGTATGAACGCGGCGCTCTCGCCGATCTCGACAAGATCTTTGCATACATAGCGCAAGACAATCGAGAAGCCGCGGCGCGCCTCGTCGCCCGTATCGAGCAAGCAGCAGCACGGATCGCCGAGACGCCGTACATGGGCGAGGCAACGCGCAAATCGCGTTTCCGGCGATTTCCTGTTGGAAACTATTTGATCGTGTACGAAATCCGGCAGGAGGAGGTAATCATTCACTATGTCCGGCATGGCGCGCGACGACGGCCGTGGGAAGCAGAGTAGCGCGCAGAATCCAAAACCGCGCTCTTGATAACTACGGCAGCACCGCGGTCGCCTCGATCTCGAGGCGCGCGGCCGGCTCGACCAGGCGGGTCACCTCGACCACCGCCATCGCGGGAAAATGCCGGCCCATGACCTCGCGATAGGCGGCCCCGAGCGCGCGACGCTCGGCGAGATATTCGTCCATGTCGCGGACATACCAGGTCAGCCGCACGATGTGGTGCGGCGCGGCGCCGGCTTCCGCGAGCACCGCGGCGATGTTCTCGAGCGCGAGCTTGGTCTGCGCAACGAAGCCGTCGGCGAAGCGGCCTTCGCGGTCCTGCCCGATCATGCCGCCGACGAACACCATCTCCCCGCGCGCCAGGATGGCGTTGGCAAAGCCCTGCGGCCGCGGCCAGCCCGGAGGCTGCAGCACGGTGTGAGGAGATCGATCGTGCGGCACGGCCGCTGCCCCCTCACGACGCGAGCTGGCGCGGGGCCGCCGCGCGCGCCATGCGGCGCAGCTCGAAGCGCTGCAGCTTGCCGGTCTGGGTGCGCGGCAGCGCCGCGACGTATTCGATGGCGCGGGGATATTTGTAGGGCGCGATGGTCGCCTTGACGTGCTCCTGCAGGAGCCTGGTCGAGGCGGCGTCGGCGCTGGCGCCCGCCCGCAGCACCACATAGGCCTTGACGATCTGTCCGCGCTCCTCGTCGGGCGCGCCCACCACGCCGCACTCGGCGACCGCGGGATGCATGAGCAGCGCGGCCTCGACCTCGGGGCCGGCGATGTTGTAGCCGGCCGAGACGATCATGTCGTCGGAGCGCGCCTGGTACCAGAAATAGCCGTCGTCATCCATGACATAGGTGTCGCCGGTGACGTTCCAGCCGCTCTGCACGTATTCGCGCTGGCGCTCGTCGGCGAGATAGCGGCACCCGGTCGGGCCGCGCACCGCGAGGCGCCCGATGGCGTTGGGCGGGAGCTCGCGGCCGCTCGTGTCGACCACGCGCGCCTCGTAGCCCGGCACCGGCTTGCCGGTCGCCCCCGGGCGGATTTCCTCCTCGGGCGATCCGATGAAAATGTGCAGCATCTCGGTCGCGCCGATGCCGTCGAGGATCTTGATGCCGGTCGCGGCGAGCCAGGCCTCGAACGTCGCCTTCGGCAAGGCCTCTCCCGCCGAGACGCATTTGCGCAGCGAGGAGACGTCGTGCCCGGAGAGCTTGGCCAGCATCGCCCGATAAGCGGTCGGCGCGGTGAAGCAGATCGTGGCGCGGTAGCGCGCGACGGCGGCGAGGAGATCGTCCGGCGCCGCCTTCTCGATCAGGACCGCCGCGGCGCCGACGCGCAGCGGAAACAGGACGAGGCCGCCGAGCCCGAAGGTGAAGGCGAGCGGGGGCGAGCCGATGAAGCGATCGCCGGCCTCCGCGCGCAGCACGTGGCGTCCGTAGCTGTCGCAGGTCGCGAGCAGGTCGCGGTGGAAATGCATGGTTCCCTTCGGCTCGCCGGTCGTGCCCGAGGTGAAGGCGATGAGGCAGACGTCGTCCGCCGCGGTGTCGCAGGCGGCGAAGGTCTCGTAGCCGGGCGCCGCCATCAACGCTTCGAGCCCGCCGGGCGCGCCGCCGCCCCAATAGACGACGCGCTCGAGATCGGGCGCGAGCGTGCGGGCTTTCTCCATTTCGTCGGCGAGCCGATGGTCGCAGAGCGCGAGCTTGATCTTCGCTTTCGCGATCGGGTAGGCGATTTCCTTCGCACGCAGGAGCGGCATGGTCGCCACCACCACGCCGCCGGCCTTGATGACGGCGAGATGGGCCGCCACCATCATCGGGCTGTTGGGACCGCGCAGCAGGACCCGGTTGCCCGGCTGCAGGCCGAGATCGCGGGTGAGCGCACTGGCGATGCGGTTCACGCGCTCGGCGAGCTCGGCGTAGGTCAGCGATTCCGCGCCCGCGACCAGGCACGGCCGGTCGCCATGCCCCCGCGCCGTCCAGCGATCGAGCAGCTCGACCGCGCAATTGATGCGGTCGGGATAAGCGAGCTCTGGCAGGCCGAACAGAAAGTCCGGCCACTCTGCGCGCGGCGGCAGGTTGTCGCGCGGGAAGCTGTCGCGATGCGCCGACGGGGTCATGGCTGCCGCTCCTCGATAAGGCCGTTGCGGACTGCGCTCCCTTCCTGCATTTCCACGGACACGTCGACTTATATCAAAGGCCATAGCCTTGCACCCGTCATGCCCGGCCTTGTGCTGCCTTGTGCCGGGCATCCACGTCTTTCTTTACGCCGACGGCGAAGACGTGGATGGCCGGGACAAGCCCGGCCATGACGGAACGTTGTGCGTCACTCCGCCGCCAGCGCCGGCTTGCCGGGGCGGTTTTTCAAGACCTCGCGCGCGATCACGATCTTCTGCACCTCGGTCGCGCCCTCGTAGATGCGCAGCGCGCGAATCTCGCGGTAGAGCTCCTCGACCTTGACGCCCTTGGTGACGCCGGCGCCGCCGTGCAGCTGCACGGCGCGGTCGATCACGCGCTGCGCCGCCTCGGTCGCGTACATTTTCGCCATCGCCGCCTCGCGGGTGACGCGCGCCGCGCCCTGGTCCTTGCTCCAGGCGGCACGATAGACGAGGAGGGCCGAGGCGTCGACCTCGCTGGCGCTGTCGGCGATCGCGGCCTGCGTCATTTGCAGCTCGGAAAGCGGCGCGCCGAACAGCTTGCGGCTCGCCGCCCGCGCCACGGTCTCCTGCAAGGCCCGGCGCGCGAAGCCGAGCGCGGCGGCGCCGACCGTCGAGCGGAAGACGTCGAGGGTCGCCATCGCCACCTTGAAGCCGTCGCCGGCCTCGCCGAGGCGGTTCGTAAGCGGCACGCGCACGCCGTCGAAGGTGAGCGTCGCGAGCGGATGCGGCGCGATCACCTCGATGCGCTCGCTCACGGCGAGCCCCGGCGCATCGGCGTCGACCACGAAGGCGGAGAGTCCTCTGGCGCCGGCCGCCTCGCCGGTGCGGGCGAAGACCACGTAATGATCGGCGATGCCGCCGTTCGATATCCAGGTCTTGGTGCCGTCGATCCGCACCTGCGCGGAGCCGTCGGGCCTGGCGGTGGTCGCGAGCGCCGCCACGTCGGAGCCCGCTTCCGGCTCCGACAGCGCGAAGGCGGCGATGGCGCGGCCGTCGCGGACCGGCGGCAGGTAGCGCGCCTTGAGCGCAGGCGATCCGAACAGCGAGATCGCGCCGGTGCCCAGGCCCTGCATGGCGAAGGCGAAGTCGGCGAGCCCGTCGCGGAATGCGAGGATCTCGCGGGCGAGGCAGAGCGTGCGCACGTCGAGCCGCGGATGCAGCCCACCCTGCTCGGCCGGAACCACCGCCCTGAGGAAGCCCGCCTCGCCCAGCGCCTTGACCCGCGCCCGGCAGGCCGCATCGACGTCGTCGTGCGGGAGGGAGGACAGCATGGCGTCGGCCCAGCGCGCGAGGCTTTCGGCGAAGCGGCGATGGCCGTCGTCGAAGAAAGGCCAGCTCAGGGTCTCGTCGATGCCCACCTCAGTTCCCTTCGAATACCGGCTTCTGCTTGGCGGCGAAGGCGCGGAACGCGCGCGCGAAATCTTCCGTCTTCATGCACAGCGCCTGGGCGACCGCTTCCGCCTCGATCGCGGTCTCGACCGACATCGCCCATTCCATCTCCAGCATGCGCTTGGTCATGGCATTGGCGAAAGTGGGCCCGGCGGCGAGCTCGCCGGCGAGTTTTTGCGCCTGCGACAGGACCGCGTCGGGCGCGGCGAGCCGGTTGAAGAAGCCCCAGCGCTCGGCTTCCTCCCCGGTGAGCACCCGGCCGGTATAGAGCAATTCGGCGGCGCGGCCCTGGCCGACGATGCGCGGCAGGATCGCGCAGGCGCCCATGTCGCAGCCGGCGAGCCCGACCCGGTTGAACAGGAACGCCACCTTGGCCGCCGCGGTTCCGATCCGGATGTCCGCGGCCATGGCGAGGATCGCGCCGGCGCCGGCGCACACGCCGTCGACCGCGGCGATGATCGGCTGCGGCGCGGCGCGCATCGCCTTGACCGCCTCCCCGGTCATGCGGGTGAAATCGAGCAGCTCGGCCGCCTTCATCTCGGTGAGCGGCTCGATGATCTCGAGCACGTCGCCGCCCGAGCAGAAATTGCCGCCGGCCCCGGTGATGACGAAGGCCTTGACCGATTTATCCTTGGCCGCGGCGCGGAAGAGATCGACGATCTCAGCGTAGCTGTCGAAGGTGAGGGGGTTCTTCTTGTCGGGCCGGTCGAGGGTGACGGTCGCGACCTTGCCTTCGACCGCGAGACGCAGGTGTCGCGCCCGATAGCCGGCAAGCGGCAGGCTCACCGGATTGGCGGCGCTCATCGCGCCGCCCCGATCGCCTTGCGCGCCGACGCCTTGGTCTTGGCGAGCAGGCGCAGCAAGGTCGTGATCTCGTCGCTCGACAGGTCGGCGAACATGTCGCCGATCCAGTCGCCGTTGGCGCGCGCCATGCCGCGGAAGAACCGCCGGCCCGCCGCCGTGAGGCTCACGAGCTGGGCGCGGCGGTCGTTCGGGGACGGCCGCCGGTCGATCAGGCCCTGCTCGACCAGGCGGTCGACCAGGCCGGTGACGTTGCCGTTGGTGACCATCATGCGTTGCGAGAGCTCGCCGAGCGTCATGCCTTTCGGCGCGCGGTCGAGCTGCGCCAGCAGGTCGAAGCGCGGCAGCGTGATGGCGAACGTGTCGCGCAGGCGCCGGCGCACCTCGCTCTCGATCACTTCCTTGCAGGTGAACAGCCGCAGCCACAGCCGCAGCTCCTCCCGGTGGTCGTGCGGCCGCTCCGCGACCTTGGTCTCGGCGTCGAGGGGAATTCTCCGCGCTTCCATCATTCGACCGACCGCTTCCAAGACTTGCGAACGAGACCCATCGTTCGCGGGGGCAGCGACCTCCACCTTATTCCTCCCCTTTCAGGGAGAGCAAAGGGCTTGTGGCACCATCTTCGCAGCTGGGCCCCCGCTTTCGCGGGGGCGAGCGGAAGCCCTCTCGACCGTTCGTCCCCGCGCAAGCCGGACCCAGCAAGCGATGCCGCGCCCGCCGCCGGTCACGAAAGCATGCTTGCCCGCGAGCGCCATCGCCCCGCCTCCGGAACCGGGGAACCAATCACATCCTTTAGGCTTAAAAGTTTAAAGCTTCAAGCTTGTCCGGTGGATATTTGAGGCTTAAACTAATCCGGCGATCCGAGTCGCGGCCTGTCACGACCGGGACGATCGCCTGGTGGAGGCGCGCATGAAGGTTCACGTCGTCGGCGGCGGGCCGGCCGGCCTCTATTTCGCCAGCCTGATGAAGAAGGCCTGGCCGTCGACGCGCGTCACCGTGTTCGAGCGCAACCGTCCCGACGACACCTTCGGTTTCGGCGTGGTCTTCTCCGACCAGACGCTCGACACGTTCGAAGCCCATGACCGCGAAAGCTATCGCGCCATCATCGGGCACTTCGCCTATTGGGACGATATCGAGATCCATTTCCGCGGCACCAGCCACCGCGTCGGCGGCAACGGCTTTTGCGGCTGCTCGCGGGCGACGCTCTTGAAGATTCTTGGCCGCCGTGCTCGCTCGCTCGGCGTCGAGGTGCAATATCAAACCGAGGTCTCCCCGCTCAATCCGAAAATCCTCGACGCCGATCTCGTGGTCGCCGCCGACGGCATCCATTCCCGCCTGCGCGATGCCTTCGCCGCGACCTTCAAGCCGAGCGTCGATCTGCGGCCGAACTTGTTTTCCTGGATGGGCTCGACCCGGCCGTTCGACGCCTTCACCTTCTTCTTCCGTGAGACCGAGCACGGCATCTTCATCGCGCATTGCTATCAATACGAGCCGCGGCGCTCGACCTGGATCATCGAGACCGATCCCGAAACCTTCGCGCGCGCCGGCCTCGATCGACTCGACGAGGCGGCGTCGGCGCGCTACGTCGAGGGCCTGTTCGCCGACGAGCTCGAGGGCCATCGGCTGATCACCAACCGCTCGATCTGGCGCAACTTTCCGGTGATCCGCTGCGAGCGCTGGGTCGCCGACAACTTCGTGCTGATCGGCGACGCCAAGGCGACCGCGCACTTCTCGATCGGCTCCGGCACCAAGCTCGCGATGGAGGACGGGATCGCGCTCTACGAGGCGTTCCGCGACACCGGCGGGCGCGACGTCGCCGCCGCGCTCGGCCGTTTCGAGGCCGCCCGCCGCGACGAGGTGGAGAAGACCCAGCACTCGGCCGATGTCTCGCTGGTCTGGTTCGAGCACGTCGATCGGTTCTGGAACATGGACCCGACCCGCTTCGCCTTCGGGCTGATGACGCGCTCCAAGGCCATCACCTATGACAATCTCGCGTTGCGCGCGCCGGAATTCGTCGACGAGGTCGATGCGGCGGTTGCGTGCGAGGTGCGCGCGCTCGGCCCCCTCCCTCCCCCGCTTGCGGGGGAGGGTAGCCCCCTCCGTTCCCCTCCCCCGCTTGCGGGAGAGGCTAGCTCCCTGCCTTTCCCTCCCCCGATTGCGCGGGAGGGTAGCTCCCTCTCTTCCCCTCCCCCGCTTGCGGGGGAGGGTAGGGTGGGGGCGCCGATGTTCCAGCCGTTCCGCCTGCGCAGCCTCATGCTCGCCAACCGCGTCGTGGTGTCGCCGATGTGCCAATACTCGGCGCAGGACGGCACCCCCGACGATTGGCACCTCGTTCATTACGGCTCGCGCGCGATCGGCGGCGCCGGCCTGATGTTCACCGAGATGACCGACGTGTCGAAGGACGCCCGCATCTCGCCCGGCTGCGCCGGCATGTATGACGACGCGCACGAGGCGGCGTGGAAACGCATCGTCGATTTCGTCCACGCCCGGTCACGGACGAAATTCTGCCTGCAGCTCGGCCATGCCGGCCGCAAGGGCGCGACCCGGTTGATGTGGGAGGGGATCGACGAGCCGTTGCCGGAGGGAGCCTGGCCGATCGTCTCGGCGTCGCCCTTGCCCTATTTCCCGCACAGCGCCGTGCCGCGCGAGATGACCCGCGCCGACATGGAGGCGGTGATCGCCGACTTCGTCGCGGCGACGAAGCGCGGCGAGCGCGCCGGCTTCGACATGCTGGAGCTGCACGCCGCGCACGGCTATCTCCTGGCGAGCTTCATCTCGCCGTTGACCAACCGGCGCTGCGACCGCTACGGCGGCACGCTCGAGAACCGCCTGCGGTTTCCGCTCGAGGTGTTCCGCGCCATGCGCGCGGCCTGGCCGCGCGAGAAGCCGATGTCGGTGCGCATCTCGGCGACCGACTGGGCGGACGGCGGGCTCACCGGCGACGACGCGGTCGAGGTCGCGCGCGCGTTCGCGCGGGCCGGCTGCGACCTCATCGACGTCTCGACCGGCCAGACCGTGGCCGACGCCGAGCCGGTCTACGGCCGCATGTTCCAGACCCCGTTCTCCGATCAGATCCGCAACGAGGCCTCGCTCGCCACCATGTGCGTCGGCGCCATCACCACCGCGGACCAGGTCAACACCATCCTAGCGGCGGGCCGCGCCGATCTCGTCGCGCTCGCGCGCCCGCATCTCGTCGACCCCTATTTCACCATGAAGGCGGCGGCCTGGTACGACGCGCCCGCGATCCACTGTCCGCCGCAATATCTCGCCGGCAAGGAGCAGATTTTCCGCAACAGCACGCGCGACCGCGACGAGCTTTTGGACTTGCGGCGCAAGGCGAAGCCGAAGGCGCATCGCGACACCTGGAAGGAGGCGGCGGAGTAAGAGCGACCGGGAATGCGCGGGTCTTGCGAGAGTGGTCGTTCGGCCTCATGCTGAGGAGCATCGCAGCGCGGGACGACGCATGTGGTCCTGCAAGCACGATCGCGCTGCGATGCGTCTCGAAGCAGGAGGCCGCCCGACTCGGGCCGCCCTCACCCTTCGAGACGCGCGCCCAGATCCGCGTCGTGCGAATGATGACTGCGTGTGCGCGCGCTCCTCAGGGTGAGGGCGGAACGAGCATCGCGATAGCCGGAAAGAAGCGGCGGCGCGGCCGGGTCTTGTGAAAGCAAGCATATTGCTCGGCCGCTCGAATATTCTATGTAAGAAGCGACTCGGTGGCTCCATCGCGGGCGCGCCCGCCGCAGGGGATATTCGACCGATGGCTAAAAGAGCGGGAAGCGCCGATCTGCCGCTGCACGGCGGGCACGTGCCGAAATGGCTCGCCGATCGCATGACCCGGCTCGGTGCGGTGATCAGCGAGGCGATCGTGCATCAGTACGGGCGCGACGAGCTGCTGCGCCGCCTCGCCCACCCGTTCTGGTTCCAGTCGTTCGGAGCCGTGATGGGCATGGACTGGCACTCCTCCGGCATCACCACGAGCGTGATCGGCGCGTTGAAGCGCGGGCTTGCTCCGCTGCAACGGGAGCTCGGGGTTCACGTCTGCGGCGGGCGCGGCAAGCATTCGCGGCAGACGCCGCACGAGCTCGTCGCCATCGGCGAGCGGGTGGGGTTCGACGGCGCGGCGCTGGCGAAAGCGAGCCGCCTGGTGGCCAAGGTCGACAGCGCCGCGGTGCAGGACGGCTTTGCGCTCTACCTGCACGGCTTCGTCGTCACCGACGACGGCCATTGGGTCGTCGTCCAGCAGGGAATGAACGAGCAGATCAGGCAGGCCCGCCGCTACCATTGGCTGTCGGAGGGGCTCGAGAGCTTTGTCGACGAGCCGCACGCCGCCATCGAGGGGCCGCCGCTGGGCGAGATCGTCAATCTGACCGACCGGAGGGCGCAAGCGTCGCGCCGCGGCCAGCTCGAGCTGCTCTCGTCGCTGGGGCCGGATGGAATAGCGGGCGAGCTGTCGAAGCTCGAGCCCGCCGCGGGCTGCGCCGCGCCCGCGGGACAACTTCTGCTGCCGCACCTTGTTCTCCCCGCGCACCACGACGTGCGCCCGAGCGACGTGCTGCTGCGGCGGCTGCACGGGAGCCTGGCCGCGGCCGCCGACCGCGCTCCGTCCGACTATTCCGAGCTGCTGCTCGTTCCGGGAGTGGGGGCGCGCACCGTCCGCGCGCTCGCCGCGGTGGCCGAGGTCGTGCACGGCGCCCCCTGTCGCTTCACCGATCCCGCGCGGTTTTCGTTTGCGCACGGCGGCAAGGATGGACACCCGTTTCCGGTGCCGCTGCGGGTCTACGACCAGACGATCCAGGTGCTGAAGTCGGCCGTCGCGAATGCGAAGCTCGGTCGGGAGGAAGAGCTCGCCGCGCTGCGGCGGCTCGACGAGCAGTCGCGCCGGCTCGAGCGCCACGCCACCGGTCCGGGCGTGCCGGAGCTGATCGCGCAAGAGCGCGAGCGCTCGCATTCCTACGGCGGCCGTTCCGTGTCGGGATGGGCGCCGCCGCTGGCGCGCCATGGGAGCGCCGATCATTCCGCGAAGGCCGGCAAGCGATCGTCGTCGCGATGAGACGCCGTGCCCACCGGCAGAGGAAAAGACCAGCCGCTCATTGCCGGGCTTGACCCGGCAATCCATCCTTTACCGGGAAAAACGCATGGACTCGTGCGGAACGATCAAATTCATCCGCTTGATCTCCGCGCGTTTGGGATTGCCGCGATCGTCCCGCGCAGAGGTCGCGGTTTGCCTGCCCGCGCGTTCATTTATAGTATCGCCGTGAAACGAGGTGGGCGTTGTCGCAATTCCTCGGCGTCTCGGTGCTCCGGAAGGAAGACCCGGCTTTGCTGTCGGGGCGCGGGCGCTATGCCGACGACCTGCCGGTGCCGGCCGGGACGCTGCACGCTCACGTCATTCGCTCCCCGCACGCGCACGCGAAAATTGCC
>WNFC01001914.1_pt1 | contig 34830 bp, 31 predicted proteins | sample 5400541 | NCBI WGS metagenome assembly WNFC01 (sample SAMN13153342, study PRJNA577476) | soil metagenome | isolation source: 120 cm saprolite under Douglas fir tree site 2 hole 2 replicate 1 | place: USA:California | collected 2015-04-18
GACCGCAGTGAGGGGGAAAGGGTCATGCCGAGAGGGGAGCCTGGTGGCGCCGGCCCCGGGCATCGTAGTGGCCGAAGCACCGGGCGCCGAACCAGATGCAGTGGAGGCCATCGAGATGGCGGCGCACGAGGACGCGCAGTCCCGTGCAGGTGCGGCGGCCCGGTTGCTTGTCAATTTGCAGTCGGATGCCCTCGAGGGTGACGGTGTTGTCCTGCCCCACGGTGCGGACCTCTTCGTGACAGAGGATGTGGGTGAGGTCCACGCGCCCGAGTGGGACAAAGGCCGGAGCCGGATCCGTGGGCGACCGGGCGAAGCGGCGGTCGTAGGCCGCGAGGAACTGCTCGCGCAGATACCGATTGGCGGCGGCGACGGTGCTGATGCCGGCGACGCGGAGCTCGTTGACGAGGCGCCCCTGGAAGGTGCGGTTGAGGCGTTCGCTGCGGCCGCGGGCCTGCGGGGAGTAGGCCGGGATGTGCTCGATGCCGAGGCGGGCCAGCGCGCGGCCCACCTGCGTGAGCTTGTCGCGGTCCACGGGCTCCCCGGCTTTCGGGGTGTAGAAGGCCCAGCCGGCGCGATCGGTGTACAGGGCCTGCGGCAGCCCGTGGGTCTCCAGGATGGTCCAGAGGGCCGTCATCACCGTGGCGGTGGACTCGACGGGGACGAGCTGGGCGTAGAGGACGCGCTTCGTGGCGTCGTCGATGCTCTGCAGGAGCACTTGGCGCTCGGTGGGACAGCGCGCGAGCCAGGCATGGGGGCTGCCGTCGAGATGGAGCATCTCGCCAAAGCACGGGCGCGGCTCGCGCCGGCGGCGGTGCCGGCCGCGCGCGCGGCGTTTGGGCAGCAGGGCCGCGGCCTGCAGGAGCTGTTTGACAAACGTGTAGGCGTAGCGCACGCCATGCTCCCGCTGCGCGATCTCGTGAAAGTGCGTCGCATTGAACCCGGCGTACCGCTCGCGGTACAGGCGCACAATGCGCGCGACCTCCGCCACCGGGGCGCGCCGGGGCGAGGGCCGTTGGCGCCGCCGATCCCACAGCCCGTCATAGCCCCGGCGCTGGTAGCGCAGCCGCCAGCGCCGCAGCCTGCGAGGCTGCCAGCCCAGGATCTCCTCGGCCTGCAGCCAGGTGAGCTTGCCGCTGATCGCCTGCATCATCACCTCTTGGACTTTCATCGTGCGCTCCACGACGGCCGAGGCATAGGCCATGACGGACCTCCTCGGTCCACCATGGCCCACCGCGCCGTCCGCAAGAGCGGTCAGATCACTTGCTGCTCACCGCGGTCAAATCATGTGCTCGCAACATCGACGGCTCTTGACCACGACACACCGCCTCTGCTAGCATCCGCCCGCTGCGTATGGCCATGACATTTCTGCTCTCATGACTCGCGCGGATCTCATCGCGTCGATGGCGACCGAGAGCGGCTGGACCAAAGCCGCCTCGGACCGGGCCCTGCGCGCGCTTCTCGCCTCGATCCGCAGCTCGCTCAAGCGCGGACAGCCCGTCACCCTCGTGGGATTCGGCACGTTTTCCGTCGGGCGGCGCAAGGCGCGCAAGGGCAAGAACCCGCGCACGGGCCGATAGCATTTTCGCTAGGCCGGGTCCTCCGGCTCCCTTACAATCGATTCTAGTGCGTCTCCTCGTCGTGATTTCCTCTGCGGCTCTCATCATGGCAGTCCTGGCTTGGGCTCCCGCTTCGGCCCAGGGTGACCGGACTTTGCACCTGAGCGCCGAATCCGCTCTCCTGCTCGCTCCCGACGGCACCGTGCTCTTCGCCAAGAACCCGTCCGAGGACCATGCGCCGGCGAGCCTGGTCAAGCTCATGACGCTCTACCTCGCCTGCGAGGCCCTGGAGGCGGGACGCGTGCAGTGGGACGAGCCGGTGACGATCAGCCGGCGCGCGGCGGAGACCCCGCGCTACCGCATGGGACTCCGCGTGGGCGAGGAGGTTCCCTTCCGCACGCTCCTCGAAGGCGTCGCCATCGCGTCGGCCAATGACGCGGCGACGGCGGTGGCCGAGCACCTCGGCGGCACCGAAGAGGTTTTTGTCGAAAGCATGAACGCCAAGGCCGCCCAGCTCGGCCTGCGCTCCACGCATTTCGCCAACCCCCACGGGCTACCCGATCCCGCCGGGCGCAGCACCGCACTTGACATGGCGCGGCTGATCGGCCACGTCGTCCAGGACTATCCCGCCTCGCGACCGCTCTTGGGCGGCGCGAGCTTCATCTACCGCGGCCGCGTGCACAGCCGGCGTATCCCGCTCTTCCAGGATCCGGGCGGCGTGCAGGCCCTCAAGACGGGCTTCACGCGCGAGGCGGGCTACAACCTCGCCATCGCGGCGTGGCGGGCGGGCCAGCGCTTTCTCCTGATCGTCATGGGGGCGCAGACGCGCAGCCTGTCCTTCCGCGACGCCCAGCAGCTCCTGCGCTACGGCTTCGTCGAGTCCGGCATCGAGCCGCCCGATGTGCCGCGTCGCCCAGCGCTGCCGCCGCCCACGCGACGACCGCCGGACCGCCGCCGGCGCGCCGCCGTTGCTGTCGTTCATCCCGCTCCGCCGATAGACCACCAACCCGCCCGCTAAAGCAAGGAGGTCCCGTGGCCAGACCCAGGGCCTTCGTCTTCGACGCGTACGGCACGCTCTTCGACGTCCACTCCGTGATCGAGGCCGGGCGCGAAGTGACCGGCGATCCGCAGGCGCTCTCGACGCTCTGGCGCCAGAAACAGCTCGAGTACACGTGGCTGCGGTCGCTCATGGGGCGCTACGAGGACTTCTGGAGCGTGACCGAGGCCGCGCTCAGGTTCTCACTCGAGCGGCTGGGGATCAGGACCGGAGAAGACGCGATTCGGCGGCTGATGGAGGCGTATCTGTCGCTGGCAGCCTTCCCCGAGGTCGAGATCGCGCTCGCCGCGATGGCGGGCACGCCGCTCGGGATCCTCTCGAACGGGTCGCCCAGGATGCTGGCGGCGGCGGTCCGCTCGAGCGGGCTCGAAGGCCGCCTCGCCCACGTGCTGTCGGTGGACGCCGTCCAGACCTACAAGCCCTCGCCAGCCGTCTACGAGCTGGCGACGCGCGCCTTCAAGCTTCCGGCCGCAGACATCCTCTTCGTGTCGTCCAACGGCTGGGACGTCGCGGGCGCCAAGGCCTTCGGCTACCGCACGTGCTGGTGCAACCGCCTCGGGGCGCCGCGGGAAAATCTCGGCGTCACGCCCGATCTCGAGGTGGCGCGCCTCGATGAGATCCTGACGAGGCTCGCCTAGGCGAGAAACTCGTTCGGCTTGTCGAATACGCCGAGAACGATGCAGCCGTCGGGGCTCCACGCCTCATGGACCGAGCCCGGCCGCCGCCAGACGTAGTTGCCCGCCGTGCAGGCGCCGTCCTCGTCCACGAGCGTGCCTTCGAGGACAAAGCTCTGCTCGATGCCGACGTGCCGGTGATCGGGCAGCCGGGCGCCCGGCTCCATCCTGGTCAGGCTGGTCATCTTCCCCGAGGCGTCCTCGTAGAGCTTCTTCGTGTACACGCCCGGAAATCGCGTGGGCTCCCACTCGATTTTCGAGACGTCCAGGTAGGTGGACCGCGCCGTCTCCTTGAGGATCATCGCCTCTCTCCTCCTGGCGCCGGCCCTTGGGACAGCGCCTGCTCGTACAGCTCGTCGGTGTAGCCACGCACCAGCATGTCGCCCCAGACGAGCACGGGCACGCGCAGGAGCCCGTCCTCGTGGAGCAGCCACTCGATCGCCTGCGCCTCGCTCACCGGCTCCCGGTCGGCGTCGTGCCGGAGGAAGCCCGGGCCGGTCTTGATGAGGAAGCGGCGTGCGCCGCGGGCCAGCTCGAGGGCGGCCTTCTTGTCGACGGGGTGCGACTCCAGGGACCGGCTTTCGAAATCCACGCGAGCCTGTGCGAGCGCCCTACGGGCGAGCTCGGAAGCCGGGCAGTCACACGCCTTGTCGTAGAGGATGGCCCGCATGGGGGCAGTGTCGTCGGAGGCGGCGGGCAAGTCAAGAAGACCGGAACGTCCTGGAGGCGCCGGGCAGGCTCAGGACGATCCGGTCGAGGCGCAGCGGGGTTTACTTCTTGGCGAGTCTCTTCCGCTTCACGTACGCCCAGATCTTCTTGGTCATCTCGGAAGGGCCGATGGGGCCCGAGCCCATCACCGACTCCATGGTGTCCTTGCATCCCTTGAAGTTGATCGAGTAGCCACCAAACGGCTTTTTCTTCGCCATGCGCTCTGTCCTCCCTCGAGTGGGTGTGGGGATTCGCCGCCCGGCGCCTCCCGATAGGTCCGAGGGTATTATCGCCATGCTACGAGGGAGCGCAAGGGAAAAATACAACCCCTAGGGGGGGCCCCACGAGGGGAGGACTACCGGGTGGGGGTATACCCCCGGGGGGTGTCCCCGCGCCGGCTACCGCCTCGTAAATGCCGGCATGACATCTCGAGCGAACCAGGCGAGCTGTTCCTTGAATTCCTTGGGCGGCATGCCTTCCGCCCAGTGGATCATCATGTGCTCGAGCCCGGGGTAGCGCGACTCGAACTCGCGGATCTGCTCGATCACGTGCGCGGGCGGCCCGCAGAGCCAGGCCTTCTGCGCCACGCCCTCGCGAATGCTGGGGACCCGTGCGGGCGCGCCCGGCAAGCCCCACGAGCGGCCCTCCTCGTCCGCGTACCGGACGAAGCCGAAGGGCGCGAACCACTTGTAGCGCTCGTCGTGGTAGGGCTCGACGCGCGCGACCGCCGCCTCGACGGTATCGGCCAGGTAGAGCCCGGCGCCCCAGCAGATGTTTTCGCCAAGGGCCAGCTTGCGGCCCGCCTTGGCCGCCTCGGACTGGTAGGCGCGCACGACCTGATCGAAGATGCGCTCGCCGTTGAGCGTGACCATCCCCTTGATGCCGCGCTGGGCGATGTACGGCAGCGTCTTGCCGCTGGCGATCGGCTGCCAGATCTCGACCGGCAGGTGGATGGGGCGCGGCACGACGGTGATCTCGCGAAGCTGATAGCCGCGGTACTCGACGGGGGCGGGGATCGTGTAGTGCTTGCCCTTGTGCGACCACGACTCCTCGTTGAAGCACTTGAGGAGCACCTCCATCTGCTCCTCGAAGAGCTCCTGGTTGGCCTTGTTGTCGAGCATGGGCGCGCCGAAGGTCTCGACCTCGCGCGTGTGGTAGCCGCGGCCCACGCCCATGATCACGCGCCCGCCCGTCATGATGTCGGCCTGCGCGTAGTCCTCCGCGAGGCGGATGGGGTGCCACATCGGCAGCACGTTGAAGGCGCAGCCGAACTTGAGCCGCTTGGTCTGCGAGGCGAGCCAGGTGCCGAGCAGGATCAGGTTCGGGAAGACCTCGTAACCCTCGTGCTGGAAGTGGTGCTCGGCCGTCCAGAGCGCGTAGTAGCCCAGCTCGTCCATCTGCTGGGCGACCTCTTTGGCCGTCTGGAACGCCTCGGCGAGGCGCTCGTTGGGATAGCGGCGCTCGTCGGCCGGCGTGCCGGCGAGTCCCACGTTGTCGAGCTCGATCTGTCCGACGTACAGGACCGAGAACTTCGTGATCATTTCGCTCTCCAGCCGCCGTCCACCACGAGGCTGTGGCCGGTGATGTACTTGGCCTCGTCCGACGCGAGGAATCGCACCGCGGAGGCGATCTCGTCGGCGGTGCCTCGGCGCCCCGCGGGCACCACCGCGCGGACCTGCTCGTCGCTCACCGCGATGCCGCGCCCGGCCATGTCCGGGATGTCGGGGCCCAGGATCTGCTGTGAGTGCTGGCGCAGGTTGGTCAGGATGGGCCCCGGGCACACCGCGTTGATGGTGACGCCGCGGGACGAGTAGGTGACGGCCATCTGACGCGTGAGGCCGACCACGCCGTGCTTGGCGGCGACGTAGGCGGCGCCGCCGCCCGTGCCGTTGAGCCCGGCCACCGAGGCCATGTTGACGATGCGCCCGCGGCCGCGCGGCAGCATCTCGGCGAGCGCGCGCTTGCAGCCGAGGAACACGCCGGTCAGGTCGATGTCGATGACGCGGCGCCAGACGGCTTCGTCGGTCTCGTCCACGTTGAAGTAGCCGTCGAGGATCCCCGCGTTGTTGACCATGATCTCGAGCGGGCCGAGCGCCTTGATGGCGCCGCCGACCGCGCGGTCCACGTCGGCCGCCTTGCTCGTGTCCGCCTGGAAGGCCTTGCTCTTCCCTCCGGCCTTGGCGATGAGTGCCGCCGTCTCCTCGGCGGTGGCCGCGTCGAGGTCCACCGCCGCCACCGAGGCGCCCGCCGCCGCCAGCTCCTGCGCGATCGCGCGGCCCAGTCCCGAGCCCGCTCCGGTGACCACTGCCATCCGGTCTTTCAGGCTCATCGTCGAGTCGATCTCCCCTTATTCTCTCAGCCCTCGCCTCCCCGCTCGAAGCGAGCGGCTCGGCTCGAACTGCGGCCTCTCCCCAGAGGGGAGAGGAGAAGTTGTGCGCACCCTCATTCCTCCCTCTCCCTCACAGAGCTCACAGAGGGAGAGGGTAGGGTGAGGGTGTGGTCATTAAATGGCCAGGGCGTAGCCGTCGCGCCGCGGATCGGCGCCGGCCATCCACGCGCCGGACTCGGGATCGCGCGCGATGCCTTGGCCGCCGCCGACGATCCAGGACCAGTCGTCGATCACGTTGATCTCGTGCCCGCGCCGGGCCAGGTCCTCGCGCGCTGACTCCGGGATGCGCGACTCGGCATCCACGAGCCGGTCGCGATACACGCGCACACGCGGCTGCTCGATGGCCTCCTGCATGGTGAAGCCGAACTCCAGGAGATTGAGGAGCATCTGCGGTTGGGTCTGGAGGATGCCGTAGGAGCCCGGCGTGCCGACGCTGAGCGCGAAGGCGCCGTCCTTGAAGACATGGGTCGGCGACATCATGGTGCCGGCCTTGCGCCCCGGCTTGACCACGTTCGGCGACGCGGGGTCGAGGTCCATCCACTTCAGGATGTTGTTGAGAACGAGGCCCGTGCCCGGCACGGCGACGCCCGAGCCGAAGGGAACGCCGAGCGTCTGCGTGACCGACACGACCGTCCCGTCGGCATCGGCACAGGCGAAGTGAGTCGTCTGCTCGTTCGCGAATGTGGCCGGATGCCCCTCGGCGATCTGTCCCGCCAGCTTCTCGCGGCTGTGGCGCTCTCCCTCACTCACGGCGGCCTGGCCCGCATTGATGCGGGCGCGCTGCGACGCGGCATAGGCCTTCGAAAGCAGTCCCTTGATCGGGACGTCCCCCGAGTAGGCGTAGGCAAGCCGGTCGGCGGAGCCGAGCTTGATGGCCTCGATCAGGTGGTGGAGGTAGTCGGCCGAATTGTGGCCCCAGCCGGCGATGTCGTAGCCCTCGAGGATGTTGAACGTCTCGAGCATCTGGAAGGCGGAGAACGGCGGCGGCACCGAGAAGAGCTCCGCGCCGCGGTAGGTGATGCGCAGGGGCTCGCGCCACTCGGCCTTGAAAGCGGCGAGGTCGGCCTCGGTGAGCCAGCCTCCGGCCTCGGTGACCGCGCGAGCGATCGACTTCGCGATAGGCCCGCGATAGAACGCCTCGGCGCCGCCCTCGACGACCTGCCGAAAGGTCGCGGCCAGCTCCTTGTAGGTCGCGACCTTGCCGGGGCGCGGGCCGCCGTTGCCCAGATAGAGCCGCTGCGCCTCGGCCGAGCGGCCGAGCTGCGGGCGCGCCTGCTCGATGAAGCGGCTGCTCATCCACGTGAGCGGCACGCCGCCCTCGGCCCACTCGATGGCTGGCGCGAAGACCTTCGCGCGCGGCATGCTGCCGAAGCGCTCGAGGGCGGCCAGCCAGCCGCCGAGGTTGCCCGGCGTCGCGCACGATTTCGGGCCGCCGGCCAGATCGTCCTCGACCAGGCCCGCGGGGCCTGCCGCCGCCGGGGCCAGGCCGATGAAGTCGAGCACGTGGCGCTCGCGACCGCCGGCGCGCGATATCAGCATGAGCCCGATGCCCCCGGCGCTCGACATGAAGGGCTCGACCACGTTGAGCGTCGAGCCGACGGCGACGGCGGCGTCGACGGCATTGCCTCCGTCGAGGAGGACGCGGATGCCGGCCATCGAGGCGATCGGGTGGGCCGAGGCGACGGCACCCCTCTTACCCATGACGGTGGGACGATACGAGTGGCGATGAGGCGGCATAAAAAATCCTCCGGGCGCGATTGGTTGATCGTTAGGGGGAAAGAAACCGTGCGAGCCAGCAGGTCTTCATGGGCTCTCCGTGGTGTCGAGCTCGAAGCGTCACGTTCGGAAATGCGAACGTGCGCCGCCGCCGCTCCGCCCCGTCGCGAAGCAGCGCAATGGTAGGATGGAGCCCGTCCGGACGCAAGTCGCCCCCCCGGCGGTCCGGCGAGAGGTCGAGAGCGTGACCATCGTCTACGACGTGATCGGAACCGGCTACTTCGCGACGCGGCGGGCCGACCCGCGCATCGCGAGCGTCATCAACGCCGCGCTGGGCGACGCCGCGAGCGTGGTCAACGTGGGGGCCGGCGCCGGCTCCTACGAGCCGGCGGACCTCCGCGTGGTGGCCGTCGAGCCGTCGCGCGAGATGATAGGCCAGCGCCCGAAGGGCCGCGCGCCTGTCGTCCAGGCCGTCGCCGAGCGCCTTCCCTTTCCCGACGGCGCCTTCGACGCGGCGCTGGCCGTATTGACCCTGCACCACTGGGACGACCGCGGCGGCGGGCTCGCCGAGCTTGCCCGCGTCGCTAGGCGGGTGGTCATCGTCACCTGGGATCCTGCGTGCCGCGGCAGCTTCTGGCTCACGACCGAGTACCTGCCCGAGATCATCGAGTTCGACCTGCCGCGCTTCCCCCCGCTTGCCGAGCTTGCCGGCTGGCTCGGCGGGCGGAGCGAGACGCGCGTGCTGCCCATTCCCCACGACTGCGTCGACGGATTTCTCGGCGCATTCTGGCGCAGACCCCACGCCTATCTCGACCCCGCCGTGCGCGGCGCCATCTCGAGCTTCGCCCAGATCCCACCCGCGCGGCTGGAGGCGAGGCTCGCGCGCCTCGCCGATGATCTCCGGTCCGGGCGCTGGGCGGACAGGTTCGGGCAGCTGCGGGAGGAGGACAGCATCGATCTCGGCTATCGCCTGCTCGTCGCCGATCCCGGCGCGTCCGATCGAGAGCGGCGTTGACTCCCGAGCTCGCGGACCTCCTCCGCCGCGCGCACTACATCTACGTGACGACCTACAGCGGGGAGGGCAAGCCCGGCACCGTCCCGACCTGGTGCTGGCTCCACGAGGACGCCGTCTACTTCACGACTCAGCGCGCGAGCCTCAAGGCGCGGCGGATCAAAGACAGCGGGCGCGTCACGGTCCACGTCGGCAAGAAGGACGGCCCCGCCTTCGAGGGAAAGGCCGAGTGGGCGGACGGCCGCCCCGACCTGGAGGAGGCAATCCTTCGCGCCTACCACCGCAAGTACTGGATCATCGTGCCGCTGTGGATGGGGCGCTACATCCGCAAGGGCCTCCGGGCCAAGACCAGCGTCCTTATCCGTATCCTGCCTGCGACGAGCTGAGGCCAGGGCGCCTTGACCCCCCGCGCCAATGGTCGTAGGATGCCTTCGACACGAGTTGCTCACGCGGGAGCTCGGTTTACCGGGCTGAGAGGGCAGCGACAGTGCTGCCGACCGCTAACAACCTGACCTGGGTAATGCCAGCGAAGGGAGGCCAGATGAAAGCATATCTTCCCGGCTCCAATCCTTCGATCCGCGTGCCGTTCCGCACGATCTCGCTCACCAACGGCGAGACGATCCGGCTCTACGACACGAGCGGGCTCTACACCGATCCCGCGCATACGGTGGACCTGAAGCAGGGACTGCCGCCGCTCCGCCGCCACTGGATCCTCGAGCGGGACGACGTCGAGCCGGGCGCGGGCGGCCGGTGGGGGCTCCGGGCCAAGCCGGGGCGCACGGTCACCCAGATGCACTACGCGCGGAAGGGCGTGGTCACGCCCGAGATGGAATTCGTCGCCCTGCGCGAGAACGTCTCGCCCGAGCTGGTCCGCTCGGAGGTCGCGCGCGGGCGGGCCATCATCCCGGCCAACATCAACCACCCCGAGTCCGAGCCGATGATCATCGGCCGCAACTTCCTCGTGAAGATCAACGCCAATATCGGCAACTCCGCCGTCTCCTCGTCCATCGAGGAAGAGGTGGAGAAGATGACGTGGGCGACCAAGTGGGGCGGCGACACCATCATGGACCTCTCGACGGGCAAGAACATCCACGAGACGCGCGAGTGGATCCTGCGCAATTCGCCTGTCCCGCTCGGCACCGTGCCGATCTACCAGGCGCTCGAGAAGGTCGGCGGCAAGGCCGAGGAGCTGACCTGGGAGATCTTCCGCGACACCCTGATCGAGCAGGCGGAGCAGGGCGTCGACTACTTCACCATCCACGCGGGCGTGCTGCTCCGCCACATCCCGCTCACGGCCAAGCGCGTCACCGGCATCGTCTCGCGCGGCGGCTCGATCATGGCCAAGTGGTGCCTGTCGCATCACCAGGAGAGCTTCCTCTACACCCACTTCAAGGAGATGTGCGAGCTGATGGCGGCCTACGACGTCGCCTTCTCGCTGGGAGACGGTCTCCGGCCCGGCTGCCAGGCCGACGCCAACGACGAGGCGCAGTTCGCCGAGCTCGACACGCTGGGAGAGCTGACCAAGATCGCGTGGGACCACGACTGTCAGGTGATGATCGAGGGGCCGGGGCACGTGCCCATGCACCTGATCAAGGAGAACATGGACCGGCAGCTCGAGAAGTGCCACGAGGCGCCGTTCTACACCCTGGGGCCGCTGACGACCGACATCGCGCCCGGCTACGACCACATCACCTCGGCCATCGGCGCCGCCATGATCGGCTGGTACGGCACGGCCATGCTGTGCTACGTCACGCCCAAGGAGCACCTGGGGCTGCCCGACAAGCAGGACGTCAAGGACGGCGTCATCGCGTACAAGATCGCCGCGCACGCCGCCGACCTCGCCAAGGGGCACCCGGGCGCGCGCGAGTGGGACGACGCGCTGTCCCGCGCCCGCTTCGAGTTCCGCTGGGAGGACCAGTTCAACCTCTCGCTCGATCCCGAGACGGCGCGGTCATTCCACGACGAGACCCTGCCGGCCGAGGGCGCCAAGGTGGCGCACTTCTGCTCCATGTGCGGCCCGCACTTCTGCTCGATGAAGATCACGCAGGAGGTACGCGAGTACGCGAAGACGCAGGGCCTGGCCGACGACAGCGCTGCGCTCGCTCAAGGCCTCCGCGAGAAAGCCGCGGAGTTCAAGAAGGTAGGCGGCAAGCTCTACGTCCCCAAGGCGTAGCCTTCTCCCTTCCCTCTCCCCCTTCGAGGGGGAGAGGGTCGCAGTTCGAGCCGAAACGCGAGGGCTGAGAAGGTGAGGGGGCTTTACTCCTTTGTCAGGTACTCCCTGAAGGTCTGCCTCAAGCCCACCCAGTAGAAGACCTTGGCCGTGCTCTCGCAGAGCATGGAGCCCACTGTCGGGTGCTTCAACGTGAGGACACGCTCCGGATGCGCGCCGTGGAGCACGTGTCCAGGGGGCTGGATCCAGAGCACCCGGCGCGACGGGAACATCGCGTCGGCGTCCTTGAACAGGATGAAGGGACGATAGCGCCCATCCCGGTTCGTGAGAAAGACCACCGCCCAAAGCGGCGCCGTCCGCAGGGCCTCGCCCAGTTTGCCCTCGGGCTCGCCGATCTTCAAGAGCGCCGCGTAGTCCTGCCGGCCATCGCCGTTGAAGTCGGCGCGAAAGAGCTGATCGCGCCGGTGCGTCGCGCCGCAGCGCTCCTCCAGGATTTCGTCGGCGCGCACGACGCGGGCGGCGGAGTCGAGGCGCTTGATCGCGTCGGCAAGCGCGGGCGGCAGGACGAACGGTTCCTGGGCGGCGGCCGCTCCGTGGGCGAGGGCCGCTACTGCCAGCGCGAAGCGAGACTCAGGCTGGCCGTGGCTCGCGCGCAGCGGCGCCGGCCGCGTGGAGGATCGGCTCGGGCGTGTCGGGGTTGATCGAGCAGTCGGGACCGAGCAGGAGCCGGCGGCCGCCTGTCTCCGCGATCGCGCTCCGAGCGCGGTCGGCCAGCGCGGCGCCGGTGAACCCCGCGATGTCGGGCTTGGCGGGAAACCCGCCGACGACAGACCGGCCGGTCTTCATCTGGCCCTCGGCCAGCGTCGGGTTTCCGGCCGCGGTCGCCCAGGAGTAGGCCGTCACCGGATAGTCGAGGAATTCGTCGAAGAGCACGCCCTCGCCGCAGACGTGGAGCAGGTTGAAGGGCGCGCGCTCGACGGCGGCGAGAATCTTCAGGTCGTACGGACGCTGGAAGCGCCGGCATTCGGCGGGCGTCATGATGGCTCGGGTGGCGAGGTTCGTCGCGTAGAAGAGCCCGTCGGCTCCGGCGTCGAGGCAAGCACCCGCGTACGCGCGAAGCGTAACGGCGACGGCATCCAGCGCGTGCTCGAGGGCCGCGGGCTCGGAGCGCATCAGCGAGAGCGCCTGCTCCCGGCCACCCTTCATGAGGTACGCCATCACCATGAGCGGCGAGAACACCGTCCAGATGATCGGCGTATCCGGCCCGACCGCCGCGCGGATCAGCCGTAGGGCCTCCAGCTGTTCGCCGAGAGCTCCTGCCCGCGGATCGGCCGGCTCGAGCGAGGCGAGATCGGACGCGCCGGTGGCGGGCGCGCGAGTCACCGTGAAAGGCACCGCGCGGTCGCGCGAGGCCGTGTACTCGAGTCCCCACGCCTCGGCGAAGCACTGAGCGCGCGACTGCGGCTTGAGGAAGTCCCAGTCGAAGGTCCTGGCGAGCCGCAGCGTCTCCCCGGCCAGGCCCTCGGCCGAATTCTCCGTGGCGAAGTTGTGAAGCCAGAAGGAGACGGGGACGCGGTCGACCGGCTCGCCACGGAGCGCCGCCGTCACCCTTTCGCGCTTCGTCGTCATTTGGGTTTCAGCCTCAGGTCCTCGTAGGGCGCCGTGTACGGGTCGTCGGGGAGCGCGTTGACACAGTCGACGGCGACCTTCGGGCCGACCGCGACGAGATAGGCGTACTCGAGCACGGGCCCGAACATGACGCGCTCGTGGATGATCTGCTGCATCTTGACGAGGATCTGGCGGCGCGCGCGGGGATTGCTCTCGTTCGCCTGGGCATTGTAGAGGCCGTCCACCTCGGGGTAGCTGCCGTAGGCGTAGAGCCCGCCCGTGACGGCGTACTGCTCGAGCCGCGTCGCGGCGTTGCCGGGCGCGCCGCTGCCCGCGAGGATGATGTTCTTGAGCGCCTTGTCGCCCCACTGCTTGAGATAGGTCGCGCGCTCGAGCAGGCGCAGGCGCACGCGGATGCCCACGGCGTTGAGGTCGTTGACCACGGGCTCGCCGATGCCGGAGCCGGAGAAGGTCTCCCCGCTGAGCTCGCCCGCGTCGAAGCCGTTGGGATAGCCGGCCTCGGCGAGGAGCGCGCGCGCGCCCTTCGGGTCGTACGGATAGAGCGGCGGCTGCCAGAAATATTCCATGCTGTGCGGGATAAAGCTCGAGGAGATCGTGCCGAGGCCGAGATAGCCCGCGCTATTGATGGCCTCGCGGTTGACGCTCCAGTTCGCGGCGAGCCTCACCCGCCGGTCGTGCCACGGCGACTTCGGATCCGCCTGGTCGGCGAAGACCATCCAGTTCGTCACGGGGATCTTCGCCGCCTTGAGCGCGAGCCCCGGCGTGCGCTTGACCTCTTCCGCGAGCGTGCCCGCGATCCCGTAAGCAACGTCGACTTCGCCGGTCTTCAGCGCAGCCAGCCGCGTCGCGTCGTCCGGGATGACCTTGAACACGAGGGTCTTGATGGCGGGCGCCTTGCGCCAGTAGCCGGGGAAGGCCTCCAGCACGAGCTCGACGCCGGGCTTGAACGAGACAAGCCGGTACGGCCCCGCGCCGACAGGCGCGCGCTTGAAGCCCTCGTCGCCGACTTTCTCGACGTACTTCTTCGGAACTATCCACGCGGCGCCGGTGGCGGGGGTCCCGTAGAAGGTCATGAAATCGGGCCAGGGCTGCTTGAGGCGGAAGCGCACGCGAAGCGGATCCACGATCTCGACCGCCGCCACCTTCGCCTTGAGCAGCGTGGCGCTGGCGCCGCGGTAGCGCTCGAAGGAGAACTTGACGTCCTCCGCGGTGACAGGATCGCCGTTCTGGAACTTGACACCCTTCCGCAGCACGAACTCGTACGTGAGCCCGTCCGCGCTCTGCTGCCACGACTGCGCCAGCGCGGCGCCCATCCGCGCGCCGGGCATCGGTCTCACGAGGGCGTCGTGGACCGCGTAGTACACCATGAGCGGCAGGGCCGTGCCCGTGGCCTCGGCCGGATCGAAGAAGGCCGGCGTCAGCGAGACGTGCACGCCCCACTTCATCGTCCCCTCCGCGGCCAAGGCCGCAGGCGCGTGGGCGGCGACGGTCGCGGCGAAGAGGACGAGGGCAAAGCGAAGCGGAGGAATCATGCGCGGGGCCTCCAGAGGCACTGTGGCGCGGCGTTACGCCGCGTCAGGGTCGATACCGTGTTCCTTGAGCTTTTTGCGGAGCGTGTTCCGGTTGATGCCGAGCAATTGCGCCGCGCGGACCTGATTTCCCTTGGTCTCGCGCATGACGGCGCGCAGGAGCGGTTTCTCGACGAGCCCGACCATGAGGCCGTGGAGGTTGGCGGCGGCCTGGCCGCGCAGGCCCCGCACGCACTCCGCCATCTTCCTCTCGATGATCTCCTCGAGGGATGAATCGGCGGCCACCCCCGCCGCGGCGGACACGGGACCGATGGGCAGGTGCTCGGGCAGAATGACCCCGCCCGAGGCCATGACCATGGCGCGCTGGATGACGTTCTCGAGCTCGCGGACATTGCCGGGCCACTCGTAGCCCGCCAGCCGGTCCATCGCCTCGGGCGCGATCACGCGCTCGCCGAGCGTCTCGAGGTACTTGGACAGGAAGTGCTCGGCGAGGAGCGGGACGTCTCCCCGCCGCTCGCGCAGCGCGGGCAGGGAGAGGCTGACGACGTTGAGCCGGTAGAAGAGATCTTCCCGGAAGCCACCGCCTTTCATCATGGCCTCGAGATCGCGGTGAGTGGCCGCGAGCACGCGCACGTCCATGCGAATGAGCTCCTGGCCGCCCACGCGCTCGAAAGCGCGCTCCTGCAGCGCCCGCAAGAGCTTCACCTGCAGCTCGGGCGGCATGTCGCCGATCTCGTCGAAGAAGACGGTGCCGCCGTGCGCCAGCTCGAGCTTGCCGAGCCGCCGCTCCTTGGCGTCGGTGAAGGCGCCCTTCTCGTGGCCGAAGAGCTCGGATTCGAGCAGCGTGGCCGGGATGGCCGCGGCCGAAATACCGACGAAGGGCCGGCCGGCGCGCCGGCTGTAATGGTGCAGCGCCCGCGCCACGACTTCCTTGCCCGTCCCAGACTCGCCGCGTAGGAGCACGGACACATCGCTCGCCGCGACGCGGCCGATCGTCTTGTAGACCTCCTGCATGGTCGGGTGCCGGCCGACGAGCGCCCCGAACTCCCAGACCTCCTTGAGCCCGGTCTTGAGGGACGTCACCTCCTGAGAAAGCCGCTGGGCCAGGAGCGCCCGCTCGGCCAGGAGCAGGGCCTCGTCGAGGTCGAAGGGCTTGGCGAGGTAGTCGTAGGCGCCCTTCTGCATGGCCTGTATGGCGGTCTCGACGGTGCCATGGGCGGTCATGATCACCACGTGGGCATCAGGGCGCTTGCCGCGCACGTGACTGAGCAGGGTCAGGCCGTCCATGCCCGGCATGCGGATGTCCAGCAGGATGAGGTCGAAGGGCTGCGCCTCTGCCTCGCGGAGGGCGGCTGTGCCGTCCTTGACTGCGGTGACCTGATAGCCGGCTCCGCGGAAGCCCTTCTCGAGCACCCAGCGGAGACCGTCTTCGTCGTCGGCGATGAGGATGCGTCCTTCAGCCATGGTTGCCATTCTACCGTGGGCCTCTCTGGGTTCGCTCGCCTCGAACGGCGGGGCCCCCGCCCCGCGACGTCCTGCAGCTCGGTCTAGGATTTCGCTCGCCTCGGACGGCGGGGCCCCCGCCCCGCGACGTCCTGCAGCTCGGTTTAGGATTTCGCTCGCCTCGGACGGCGGGGCCCCCGCCCCGCGACGTCCTGCAGCTCGCACAACGTCATTTCGCGATGGGCAGGAAGCAGGACACGGCCGTGCCGCGCCCGGGCTCGCTCGTGACCTGTATGGCGCCCTTGTGCTCTTCGATGATGCGGTGGCAGAGGGCCAGCCCGAGGCCCAAGCCCCGGTCCTTGGTGGTGAAGAAGGGCGTGAAGACCTTGTCGCGCGTGGCTTCGGGCATGCCCTGCCCCTCGTCGGCGATCTGGATCTCGGCAAGGCTCTTCTGCCCCTGGCCCAGGTCCACCTTGGCGAAGAGCGGGTTCATGGACAGGCGCGTGACGAGCGTGAGACGTCCGCCACCGGGCATGGCCTCGATGGCATTGCGCACGAGGTTGTGGAAGACCTGCACGATGCGGTCCTCGTCGGCCATGATGGGTGGCAGGCTGGGATCGTAGCGCCGCACGAACTGGACGCCGAGCGAGGTCGCCTCCTCCTCGAGCAGGAGGGCCACGCGCTCGAGGAGCTGGTGGACATTGAGCGGCACGGTGCGGAGCGTGACGGGGCGCCCGAGGTCCAGCAGCATCTCGATGATGCTGTTGACTCGGGTCACTTCTTTGAGGAGAACTGCGGTGTACTCTCCCCAACGGGCCTCGTCCCCGAGCTCCCGCTGCATGAGCTGTACGGCGCCGCGAATGGCCGAGAGCGGGTTGCGGATCTCGTGGGCAAGCCCGACGGCCATCTGGCCCGCTGCGGCCAGGGTCTCACCGCGGCGCACCTCGGACTCGAGCTGCCGGAGCCGCGAGATGTCGCGCACCACGGCGACGGCGGACGTGACCGCTCCGCTCCGACCGGCCAGCGGTGCCGTCACCAGGCTCACGTGCACCGGGCGGCCGTCGGGCCCCTCGATCACGGCGGAGGACTCGGACCGGCTCTCGCCGGTGGCGAGCGTGTCGGTCAGATGCCGCACGAGGGAGGTCTCCGGTGGAAAAACTTCCTTGAGAGCGCGTCCTGTCACGCGCCGGGCGGAACGGCCGAGGAGATCCTCGGCGGCCGGGTTCCACAGGATGATCCGGAGGTCGGCATCCACGCCGACGAGCGCGTCCGGCAGGCCGCTCACCAGCGCCTCGTAGTCGAGCCGGGGCGAGTCCACTAGCCTAGCGCCAGGTCGGGGATGGCATTCATGGTCAGTGGCGCGCGCTCGCCCGCCTCCAGCCGGTCGTTCCCCGCGGCGGCGATCATCGCCGCATTGTCGGTGCAGAGCCGCGGAGAGGGCACCAAAAGCTCCCAGCCGCGCTCGGCGCACACTCGCTCGAACGCCTGACGCAGGGGGGTGTTCGCGGCGACACCGCCCGTCAGGACCACACGGCGGGTGCCGAGCCGCCTGCCGGCCAGGACGGTCTGTCTCACGAGCATCTTGACCACCGTCGCCTGGAAGGACGCGGCGATGTCTGCCACCTCGGCGGGAGAGAGGCTCCCGGCGCGGCGGACGTGCAGCGACACCGCCGTCTTGATCCCGCTGAAGGAAAAGTCCAGCGCGCGGTCGCTCATGGTGGCCGTGGGAAACCGGATGGCGGTGGCGTCCCCGCCGCGGGCCGCGCACTCGATGGCGGGGCCTCCCGGGTAGCCCAGGCCCAGGAGCTTGGCGACCTTGTCGAAGGCCTCGCCCGCCGCATCGTCGCGCGTCTGCCCGACGCGAGCGTAGCGCCGGGGCGCCGCCGTGACATACAGCGCGGTGTGACCGCCCGAGACAACGAGGGCGAGGAAGGGATGGTCGGGGGCGCGCTCTTCGAGAAAGGCCGCGTAGATGTGGCCTTCGAGGTGGTTGACGCCCACGATCGGCGTGCCGTGCACCCAGGCCAGCGCCTTGGCCGCCGAGCAGCCGACGAGGAGCGAGCCGACGAGCCCGGGCCCCTGGGTCACCGCGATGCCGTCGAGATCGCGCAGCCCCACGCCGGCCTCCGCGAGCGCCCGGCGAATGACGGGCACGATCATCTCGAGGTGGCGGCGAGAGGCGAGCTCGGGCACGACGCCGCCGTAGGGGGCGTGGACATCGTCCTGGGAGGCGACGACGCTCGAGAGCACCTTGCGCCCGCCGTCGAGCACGGCGGCGGCGGTCTCGTCGCACGACGTCTCGATGCCGAGGACGATCATGGTGTCTTCACGGTTCTATTCAGCACTCGTCTCGTCACGAATCCACTCAGCCCTCGTCTCACGGCTTCGCCCTTCGGCTCGAATTGCCACACCTGCGGCTCCTCGGCGTGCCTCATCTCGAACTACCGCGCCAGCTGGGACACGGGCACGAGGCGGATGCCGCGGGCTTCCCAGCGAGGGACATACTCGCGCAGCAGCCGCGCCGTCAGCGGATGCCCGTGCGCGATGACGATGACCTCCCCGCGGCGCTCCGCCCACCAGGCGACCTCGTCCCACTGCACGCGGTCGCCGGCCTCGCCGCCCTTGTGGTCGACGACGATTTGCCGCCGCCCGGCGCGCAGCCCCAGCGCCTTGGCCTCGTCGTACGCGAGGGAGAGATTGCTCGCGAGTCCGTCGACCAGGAAGAGGCGGCGGCCGGCAAGCACTTCCAGCACCGTGCGCATGCGTGCCCGATCCTCGGTCATTCGGGAGCCCATGTGATTGGTGACGCCCACGGCGCCGGGCACGCTCGCCAGGTGCGCTCCCACCTGCGCCTGCAGCTCCTGCGGGCTCATGGTCATCAGGAGCGCGCCCGGGCCGGGATCGACCTCGGGAAAGCGGTACGGCTCCATGGGCAGGTCGAGAATGACCTCCATTCCCGCCTGCGCGGCTTCGCGCGCCGTCCACGCCGACAACGGCAGGCCGGGAAGGACCGCAATGGTCAGCGGCCGCCGTATGTCGCGGAGCGGGTCGAAGACGTCGCGCCGGGCGCCCAGGTCATCGACGATGATGGCCACGCGCCGCGCGGAGATCGAAGCCTGCGACAGCTGGGGACCCTGCGGAGCCTGGGCGGCGAGCGGGGCAGGGGGCAGCGGGTCCCGCGGCCTGGGCACGGCACGGCCCGGGGCGGAGGCCGCCGGAGCCGGCGACGACCCCCACGGAAGGCCGAAGAGGCTCGGCTCGCCGCGGCGAGACTGCCACTGGTCGAGCCCCACCACGGCGATCAGCAGGACCGCGATGAGACCGGCGAGAGCCGTCCAGACTCGCGCCGGCATGCCGCCCGATCAGCGCGCCGAGGTCTGCGCCGGCGCGCCCGCCGGACGGGTCGTCTTGTCCATGATCTTCATCGCCTTGAGCAGGTCGAGGGCGCGCTGCAGCTGCGGGTCTTTCTTGAGCTGGTCCATGAGGCGCGCCTGCTCGTCACCCACCGGCGGGGCCGCCGCTTCGGGAGTCTGCCCCGCGGGGGGCTTGGGCGCCTCGACGACGATGTCCGGTGTGATGCCCTTGCCATGGATGGAGCGCCCGTTGGGCGTGTAGTACTTCGCGGTCGTCAGTCTCAACCCCGAGCCATCGGAGAGCGGAATGATGGTCTGCACGGATCCCTTGCCGAAGCTCTGCGTCCCCAGCACCACCGCGCGTCCCCAATCCTGGAGCGCCCCCGCCACGATCTCGGAGGCCGAGGCGCTGCCCTGGTTGACGAGGACGACCATGGGGAAGTCCGAGTACACGTGCTTGCCGCTCGCCTGGAAGCGCATGTTCTGGTTCCGCACGCGCCCCTCGGTGTAGACGATCAGCTTGCCCGGGTCGAGGAACTTCTCGGCCACTTCGACGGACGCTGTCAGGAGCCCGCCGGGATTGTTGCGCAGGTCGAGCACCAGCCCCGTGATCTTCTTGCCCTTGGAGTACTTCTCCAGCGCCGTCTCGATGTCGTTGCCCGTCTGCTCCTGGAACTGACGCAGCCTGATGTACTCGATGCCGGGCTCGAGCTCGGCGTTCTTGACGGACTGGACGCGAATCTGCTCGCGGGTGATGGTGAAGTCCTTCGGCTCCGTCCATCCCTCTCTGACGATGCCGATGACGATCTTGCTGCCTGGCTTGCCGCGCATGCGCTTGACCGCGTCGGTCAGCTGCATGTCCTTGGTCGAGAGGCCCTCGATCTTCACGATGCGGTCGCCGGACAGGATGCCCGCGCGGTAGGCCGGCGTGCCTTCGATGGGGGCGACGACAGTCAGGACGTCGTCGCGCAGCGTGATCTCGATCCCCAGGCCTCCGAAGCTGCCCGAGGTCTCCACCTGCATCTCGCGGTACATCTCGGGGTCGAGGAAGGAGGAATGCGGGTCGAGACCCCGGAGGGTGCCCTTGATGGCGCTGTAGATGATGTCCTTCGGTGGCAGCTCGTCCACATACTGGCTTTGAATGATCGACAGCACCTCGGTGAAGAGGCGCAGATTCTCGTATGTCGCCGCCTGCTCGTTGCTCTTGCTGGCCACCCCGCCGCCCAGCGACAGGGTGAGCAGAAGCAGGACCGCCGCGACCATCACCGCCTTCTTCACGTGCCGAAACGAGCCCATCGTGGTCTCCTTGAGTCCTTCTCGCTCGCCCTAGCCTCGGGGCCTGAGCCATTGAGCCGGGTCCTGCGGCCTGCCCTGGTACCGCACCTCGAAATAGAGGCGCGGCCCCTGCAGCGAGCCGGTATCCCCGACCGTGCCGATCACCTGTCCCTGCCGGACGTCGTCGCCCTCGGCCACCTTCATGTCCGCGACATGGGCGTAGAGCGTGTAGTACTCGCTGCCGTGATCCACGATGATCAAGTTCCCGTATCCCCGGAACCAGCCCGTGTAGAGCACGTGGCCGGGGTACACGGCGTGGACATTCGACCCCTCAACGGCGTCGATGTCGATGCCGTTCCGGAACGTCTTCGTTCCGAAGCGCGGGTTGACGCGCGTGCCGTACTCCTCGACCACCCGTCCCGCCGCGGGCCACTCGAGCCGCCCGCGCATCGTCCCGAGCCCCACCCCCGGCGTACTCTCCCCGGGCGACGCTTTCGGAGGCTTCGAGGAAGGCGGCGGCACCTTCGCGACCCGCCGCTTCTCCTGGAGATCCCTGATGAAGGCTTCCAGGCGCCGCGTGGCTTCTCCGAGCTCCCCGACCATCCGGTCGTGGTAGGCCCGCTCATCCCTCACCCGCGCCAGGATCACCCGCCGCTTGGCCGCCTCGCGGTCGGCGTCGGCCCTCTCACCCTCCGCCTCGGTCCTCAGGACCGACATTTCCCCGCGGCGGGCCTCCAGCCTGTTCTTCCGGTCCGCCAAGCCCTCGGAAGTTACACGATACTCTTGAATCATCCGGGCGTCCACCGTCGCCAGCGTCGTCAGGTGGCGGAGGCGCACGGCCTGAGCGACGGGGTCGTCGCCTGAGAGAAGGACCGGCAGCGCCCCGCCCTGGACCTGAAGGCGGTACATCGCGCGCAGGCGCTGGGCCATGGCGTCTTCCTGCCCCGCGCGTCGGTTCTCGAGACGCGCGATGTCCTGCTGGAGATCGCTCATCTCGGCCTGGGTACGCCTGATCCGGCCGTCCAGCAACGCCACCTGCTTGCGCTTGTCGTTCAACCGCCGGTCTATCGCTTCGAGGTCGGAAAGGATGCCGGCCTCGCGCTTGCGCGCCTCGGCAGCCTTGGCGCGCTCCTCCTTGAGTCGCTTCTGTGTCTGCTGGAGCGCGCGCTCCTTGTCGTTGAGATCGCCGCTGTCCTTCTTCTGCTGTCCGGCGACCGGGAGGGCCAGGACGAATACGAGTAAAAGGAGCGGCAGGGCGGACCGTGCCACGGGCATCATCAGGCCGTCACGCGCCCGCGGGCGAGGAGGCCACCAAGCGCGCCCAGGAAGGCGCCGCCGGCCATCAGGAGCAGGATCTGCGGCAGTGAGAGGAACACCGCGCGGGCCAGGCCCAGGGTCAGCTGGAGCAGAGGCTCGAGCCTGGGCGCACCGACGGCAAAGGCCGCCTCGAGCAGCGCCAGCGCAACCACGGCGCCCAGCAGGCCCTGCACCATGCCCTGCAGGAGCTGGGGAAGCCGGATGACCGCTTCGCTCGCGCCGACGAGCCTCATGATCTCCGTCTCCGCGCGGCGAGCGTGCAGGACGAGCGTGGTCGCGGTCGTCACTGTCAGGATGGCCGCGAGGGCGAGGACGGCGCCCACGGCCAGGCCCACGACCTGGAAGAGGTGCTGCCAGCGCGCGAGGCCCTCGACCCATTCAGCGCCGCCCTGGACTTCCTCGGCTTCCGGAAACGCGGCGAGCCGCCCGGCCAGCGCGCGGGTCTCCTCAGGCGTGGTGTAGCCTTCGGCCGGCGTCACCTCCAGTGAGGCGGGCAGCGGATTGCGCGGCAGATGGTCGACCACGCTCCCCTGCGCGCCCAGCGACTGACGCAGCGAGCGGAGCGCTTCGGCCTTCCCGACGTAGCGAACGCGCTGCACGCCGTCGAGCGCTTCGACACGGCGTGTGATCTCGGCGAGGGCGGCGGTGGACGGCTCTTCCCGGAGAAAGACCACCACCCGGACGCGGTCGCGCCACTGCCCGACGGCCCGCCCGAGGTTCAACGACATCAGCCAGAAGCCGCCCAGCGCCGTCAGCGAGAGCGTGATGAGCAGGATGGCGCTGACGCCGACCCGGCCCGCGCGCCGGAGGTCCACGAGGGCCTCGCTGACGACGAAGCTCAGCATCGGAGGCTCATCCTTCGTCCTTCGTCAGGACTCCGCCCTCGAGCCTGACCGTGCGCCGCCTGAGCTGGGCGGCCAAGCGCGCCTGGTGGGTCGCGAGGAGTACCGTGGTGCCGCGGCTCCAGATGTCCTTGATCAGGTCGAGAATCTCGCGCGCCATCTCCTCGTCGAGGTTACCCGTGGGCTCGTCGGCCAGCAGGAGCGCCGGAGACTTCACGATGGCCCGCGCGAGGGCGGCCCGCTGGGCCTCGCCCTGGGAGAGCTGGGCCGGGTAGGCCTGGGCGCGCGAGGAGAGACCGACGGCCTTGAGCGCCTGGAAGGCCCGGGGCGTGATGTCACGGCGCGGAGTGCCCAGCACGCGCAGGACGAAGGCGATGTTCTCGAAGACCGTGCGGCCCGAGAGGAGCTTGGCGTCCTGGAAGACGATCCCGAGAGAGCGCCGGAGGAGCGGCACGTCCCGGCGGCGCAGCGTGGTGACGTCGAAGCCCGCCACCTCGATCTCGCCGTCCGAGGCCCGCTCGTCGGCATAGAGGAGACGCAGGAGCGTCGTCTTGCCGGCCCCGCTGGCGCCCGAGAGAACGACGAAATCGCCCTTGTCGACTTCGAACGAGATGTCGTTGAGGGCCGGCAGCTTCATCGGCCCGCCTTCGAAGACCTTGCAGACCCGGTGGAGCCGTATCATGGGGCCCAACTATTCTATCTAACCCTTCAGAGTTTCGATAGTTTTTCGACCAGAAGCGAGTTCACCACACCCGGGCTCGCTTTGCCCGCGGTCAGCTTCATCACCTGCCCTACCAGGAACCCGAGCGCGGCCTTCTTGCCCGCCTTGTAGTCTTGGACGACCTTGGCGTGCTCGGTCAGGACGATGCTCCTTGCGTCCTCGCCCGAGCGGTACATCTTCTCGAAGACGTCCTTGGCGATCTTGCCGCTGATGGTGCCGTCTTCGATGAGGGTGATGAGCGACGCGAGGTTGCCGGGTGGGACCGGGCAGGCGGCCACCGCGCGCTCGTCATCGCCGGGAAGCTCGCGCAGAAGCTCGTTGATGATCCAGTTGGCGGCGGCCTTCGGCTTGCCACACTGGGCGACGGCGGCCTCGAAGTAGTCGGCCAGCGCGCGGCTCCCGGTGAGGAGATCGGCGTCGTAGGCGTTGAGCGCGTGGATCTCCATGAGGCGCGCACGACGGGCGGCCGGCAGCTCGGGCAGCGTGGCGCGCACGGCCTCGACCCAGCGCGCCTCGACGTCGAGCGGGGGCAGGTCGGGCTCGGGGAAATAGCGGTAGTCGTGGGCGAACTCTTTCGAGCGCATGGAGACCGTGTGCCCCTTGTCGGGATCCCAGAGGCGGGTCTCCTGCACGATCCGCTCGCCCGCGTCGAGGGCGCGCGCCTGCCGCTTGATCTCGTGCTCGAGCGCGTGCTGGACGTTCCGGAAGGAGTTCATGTTCTTGATCTCGACCTTGGTGCCGAGCTCCGCCGCTCCGCGCTTCCTCAGCGAGATGTTGGCGTCGCAGCGCAGGGAGCCCTCTTCCATGTTGCCGTCGCAGACGCCGAGGTAGACGACGATGGCCCTGAGCGCGCGCAGGTAGGCGCCCGCCTCCTCGGTCGCGCGCATGTCCGGCTTGGAGACGATCTCCATGAGCGGCAAGCCGGCCCGGTTGAAGTCCACCTGGCTCGACTGCGCCGTCTCGAGATTACCTTCGTGGATGAGCTTGCCCACGTCCTCCTCGAGGTGGAGGCGCTCGATGCCGATCCGCCGCGCGGCGCCGCCCACCTCGACGTCGAGATGGCCGTGCACGGCCAGCGGCTCCTCGTACTGGCTGATCTGGTAGTTCTTCGGCATGTCCGGGTAGTAGTAGTGCTTGCGCGCGAAGCGATTGTCCGCGTTGACCGTGCAGCCGATGGCCAGCGCCGTCTTGATCCCGAACTCCACCGCCCGCCGGTTGATGACCGGCAGCGACCCCGGCATGCCCTGGCAGACGGGGCAGGTCTGGGTATTGGGCGGCGCGCCGAAGGCCGTCGGGCAACCGCAGAACATCTTGGTCCGCGTGAGGAGCTGGGCGTGGACCTCGAGCCCGATGACGACCTCGTACTCGCCGCTCATGCCCCGAGCTCCGGTTTTTTCTTGTGCCACTCGGTCGCGCCCTCGTAGGCCTTGGCCGTCCTGAGCACGGCCGCCTCGTCGAAGGCCTTGCCGATGACCTGGAGGCCCACCGGCAGCCCACCTTTCGTGAAGCCCGCCGGCACGGACACTCCGGGCAGCCCCGCCAGGTTGACGGGAATGGTGAAGACGTCGTTGAGGTACATCGAGAGCGGATCTTCCTTCTCGCCCGTCCTGAAGGCGGCGCTCGGCGTGGTCGGGGCCACGATCACGTCCACGCGCTCGAAAGCCTTCTGGAAGTCGCGCTGGACGAGCGTGCGCACCTTCTGCGCCTTGCCGTAGTAGGCGTCGTAGTAGCCCGCGGAGAGCGCGTACGTGCCGAGCATGACGCGCCGCTTGACCTCGGCGCCGAACCCCGCGCCCCGCGTCCTGCTGTACATGTCGATGAGGTCGCGCGCGCCGGGGACGCGCAGGCCGTACTTGACCCCGTCGTAGCGCGCGAGGTTGGACGAAGCTTCGGCGGGCCCGATCACGTAGTACGCCGCGAGGCCGTACTCCGTGTGGGGCAGCGAGACGCTCTCGGTCTTCGCCCCAAGGCCCTTCAGGATCTCGATGGCCGCCCGCACCGCCGTCTCGACCTCGGGGTCGAGCCCCTCGATGAAGTACTCGGCCGGGATGCCCACCTTCAGGCCCTCGACGCCCTGCCCCAGACCGGCCGCGTAGTCGGGCACCGGCACGGCCGCAGACGTGGAATCCATGGGGTCGTGCCCCGCGATGGCCTGGAGCATGAGCGCGGCGTCCTCGACGTCTTTCGCGAAGGGCCCGATCTGATCGAGCGACGAGGCGAATGCGATGAGGCCGTAGCGCGACACCCGTCCATACGTCGGCTTGAGGCCGACAGTGCCGCAGAAGGCCGCGGGCTGGCGAATGGAGCCGCCCGTATCGGTGCCGAGCGTTGCCGCCGCGAGATCGGCGGCCACCGCGGCCGCCGAGCCGCCCGATGAGCCGCCGGGCACGCGCGAGAGATCCCACGGGTTCCGCGTCGCGAAGTAGCCGGAATTCTCAGTGGACGAGCCCATGGCGAACTCGTCCATGTTGAGCTTGCCCAGGATGACCGCGCCGGCCCGGGCAAGCCGCGCGACGACGGTCGCATCATAGGGCGGCACGAATCCCTCGAGGATCTTCGAGCCGGCGGTGGTGCGCACGCCCCGCGTGCACAGCACGTCCTTGAGGCCGAGCGGAACACCGTCCAGCGGGCCGAGGGGCGCTCCCGTCTTGAAGCGCGCGTCCGCCTCCGCCGCCCTCGCGAGCGCGGCCTCCGCCGTGACCGTCAGGTACGCCTTCACCTTGGGATCGAGCGCCGCGATGCGGTCGAGGTACTCGCGAGCGGCCTCGGTGGGCGTCGCGTCGTTTTGACGAAAGCGCGCGCCCAATTCGTGGATGGTGAGGTCGGTCAGCATCGCCTACTCTTCGATGATCTTGGGCACGCGGAAGAAGTCGCCGCTCCGGTCGGGCGCGTTCGCCAGCATGTCGGCCTGCGGCAGCGACGGCACCGGCTCGTCCTCGCGCATCACGTTGGTCATGGGCACGGCGTGGGAGGTCGGCGGCACGCCCTCGGTGTCCAGCGCGCGGAGCTTGTCGATATAGGACAGGATGCCGTCCAGCTCGCGGCGCATGCGCTCTTTCTCGGCGTCGGAGAGCGCCAGCCGCGCGAGGCGCGCGACCTGCTCCACCTCCCGCATCGTGATCTTGGGCTCAGGCATGTCTCTCTCTTAGAGCTCCTCGAGGTGCGCGTATTCGAGCGACAGGCGCTTGCGGCCCACGCTGGCGAAGTGCACGGTGGCGATGATGTCGCTGCCTTCTCTCTGGATGCCGACGAGGAGCCCCTCGCCCCAGCGCGCGTGACGGAGCTTCGCGCCCACGCGGAAAGGCAGGTCGTCGTCCACGGCGGCCTCGGACGGCGCGGGAACGGCCATCGCACGCCCGGCAGGATCGGGGCGGGGCGCGTTGAGCAGCACGATCTGGTCCTCGGGGACTTCCAGGAGAAAGCGCGAGGGCTCTCCCACCCCGTAGCCCTGGATGCGCCGGTGCAGCGCGTAGGAGAGCCACAGCCGCTGTTCCGCACGCGTGACGCCGACATAGAAGAGCCGTCGCTCCTCCTCGAGCTCCTCTGGGTCGTCCATGGACCGCGAGTGCGGGAAGACGCCTTCCTCCATTCCGGTGAGAAAGACCGCGGGGAACTCGAGTCCCTTGGCCGAGTGGAGGGTCATGAGGGTGACGCCCTCCGCGTCGTCGTCGAGGGCGTCCACGTCCGCCACGAGGGCGATCGAATCGAGGAAAGCTTCGAGGGGAGCCCCCGGGGCGCCCGCCAATTCCTGGGCGGCCACGAACTCCTCGGAGGCCGCCACCAGCTCCTCGATGTTCTCGATCCGCGCATCGGCCTCGGCCGTGCGCTCCGCCTTGAGGGCATCGCGAAGGCCGGAGCTACCCGCCACCTCGTCGATGAGCGCCGGCACCGTCGCGGTCGTCCGCCGCTCGGCGAGGCGGGCGACGAGCCGCTCGAAGTCCTCGAGGGTGCGGCGCGACTTGGGCGTCATCTCGGCGGGCAGCGCCGCGCACGCCGCCAGGAGGGAAATTCCCCGCGCCCGGGCGGCCCCGGCCACGCGGTCGAGCGTGGCCTTGCCGATGCCGCGGCTGGGCGCCGCGATGGCGCGGCGGAAGGCGACGTCGTCGGCCGGGTTGACGGCGAGGCGCAGGTAGGCGAGCACGTCCTTGATCTCGCGCCGCTCGTAGAAGCGCACGCCGCCCACGATGACGTAGGGGATGCTCGCGCGGCGCAGCGCGTCCTCGAGGACGCGCGACTGGGCGTTGGTACGGTAGAACAGGGCGACGTCGCGGTAGTCCAGCCCCTGGCCGTGCAGCGACCGGACCGTCTGCGCCACCCAGCCCGCTTCCTCGTTTTCGTCCCACGCGCGGTAGACCTGCGCCCGCTCGCCCTCGGCGTTCTCCGTCCAGAGGCGCTTCTCCCGGCGCGCGCGGTTGTGCGCGATGACTGCTGAAGCGATACCAAGGATGCGCTTGGTCGAGCGATAGTTCTGCTCGAGCGGCACCACGAGGCAATCGGGGAAGTCCTTCTCGAAGTCGAGAATGTTGCGCAGGTCGGCCCCGCGCCAGCGGTACACGGACTGGTCGGGGTCGCCCACCACGCAGAGATTCCGGTGCTCCTGGGTCAGGAGCTGGATGATGCGGTATTGGGCACGGTTGGTGTCCTGGTACTCGTCCACCAGCACGTGCGACCAGAGCGTGCGGTACCAGGCGAGCACCTCGGCCGAGGTCTCCAGGAGCCGGACCACCAGCAGCAGCAGGTCGTCGAAATCCACGCCGCCCGCCGCCCGCAGCCTGTCTTCGTACGAGCGGTAGAGCTGGGCGATCCGCTCCTCGCGGGGCGTGCGCGCGAGCCGCTCGGCCTCCTCCACCGAGAGCATGTGGTTCTTCGCGTGGCTGATCCGGTGGACGACCGAGGCGGGCGTAATCTGCCGCTCGTCCATGTCGAGCTGGCGCATCGCCTCCTTCACGAGGGTGAGCCGGTCCTCTTCGTCGTAGATCACGAAGGACGGGGACAGGCCGACGAGCTTCGCGCGCTCGCGCAGGATCCGCACGCAGGTCGCGTGGAAGGTGGCGATGAGCGGCGGGCGGATCCCGGCCGGCAGCACGAGGTTCTCCACCCGGCGACGCATCTCGCCGGCTGCCTTGTTGGTGAAGGTCACGGCGAGCACGTGGCGCGGGTGGACGCCCTCGACGCCGAGGAGCCACGCGATCCGGTGAGCGATGACGCGCGTCTTGCCGCTGCCGGCGCCCGCCAGCACCAGCACCGGACCCTTGATCGCCTGGACGGCCTGCCGCTGGACGGGATTGAGCGAGGCGAGAACGGTCTCCGGAGCGACGGCGGGCCGCAGCATCGATAGTTACGATATCACAGCGGCGCCACCCCCGCCCCGCCCGGCGTCCGTCGACGCCGCTCAGCGTACCCGTTATTCGACGGTGACGGACTTCGCGAGATTGCGCGGCTGGTCCACGTCGCGCCCGAGACGGACCGCGACGTGATACGCCAGGAGCTGGAGCGGGATGACCATGAGGATGGGCGAGAGGAGCTCGGCGGCGGCCGGCACCGTCAAGACGCGGGAGGCGCGCGCCCCGATCTCGCGGTCACCCTCGTGGGCGATGGCGAAGATGCGGCCGTCGCGGGCGCGCACCTCCTCGACGGTGCCCATCATCCGGTCGTAGGACGAGTCCCGCGGGGTCAGCGCGACCACCGGCATGGTGTCGTCGATGAGCGCGATGGGACCGTGCTTCATCTCGCCCGCCGGGTAGCCCTCGGCGTGCCGGTACGAGAGCTCCTTGAGCTTGAGCGCACCCTCGAGGGCGATCGGGTAGTGGATGCCGCGCCCGAGGAAGAGGAAGTTCTTGTACGAGGCCAGATCCTTCGCGAGCGCGGCGATCTCGGGCTCCTTCTCGAGGGCCAGCTCCATCAGTCGGGGCAGCTCGAGCAGTCCCTGGATGTGCTTGCGGCAGTCCTCGGCGAGGAGCGTCCCCCGCCGGCGGCCGAGCCAGAGCGCCAGGAGATGACAGGCGGCGAGCGTCGCGGTGAAGGTTTTCGAGGAAGCGACACCGATCTCGGGCCCCGCGTGCGTGTAGAGCACGCCGGTGGCTTCCCGGGCGAGCGCGGAGCCGATCACGTTGGTGATGCCGACGATGGGCGCCCCGCGGTCACGCGCGGCCTTGACGGCGCCGAGCGTGTCGGCGGTCTCGCCCGACTGGGACAGCGCCACCACGAGCGTCTCGGGCCCGAGCACGGCGTCCCGGTAGCGGAACTCCGAGCCCAGGTCGACCTCGGATGACAGCCCGGCCAGACGCTCGACCATGAAGCGGCCGACGATGGCGGCGTGGTAGGACGTCCCGCAGGCGATGAACACGACGCGCTGGAGACCCGCCACCACGTCGGGGTCGAGGCCGATGTCGGGCAGCACCACCGTGCCGCCCTCGGGCGCCACGCGGCCGCGCAAGGTGTCCGCCACCGCGCGCGGCTGCTCGTAGATCTCCTTGAGCATGAAGTGACGGTAGCCTCCCTTCTCCGCGAGGATCGGGTCCCACATGATGCGCGTCGGCGTGCGCGAGACGGGCGCGCCGGCCAGGTCGGAGATCTCCACCCCGTGGCGCGTCACCACCGCCACGTCCTCGTCCTCGAGGATGATGACATCGCGGGTATGCGCCAACAGGGCCGGAATGTCGGAGGCGAGATAGGTCTCTCCCTCTCCCAGCCCCACCACCACGCTGCCCGCCCCGTGCTTGGCCGCGACCAGCCTGTCGGGCATCCGCTTCGACAAGACGACGATCGCGTACGAGCCTTTGAGCTCGCCGAGCGCCCGCCGCACCGCTTCCTCCAGTCGCGAGACGTCCTGGAGGTGCCGCTCGATCAGATGGGCGATGACCTCCGTATCCGTCTCAGACGTGAAGACGTGCCCCTCGGCGCCCAGCCGCTCCTTGATCGGCAGATAGTTCTCGATGATACCGTTGTGGACCACGACGAGGGTGCCCGAGCCGTCCGTGTGGGGATGGGCATTGTCGTCGGTGGGCCGCCCGTGCGTCGCCCAGCGCGTGTGCCCGATGCCGATGCGCCCGCTCACCGGGCGCTCGCGCAGCAGCCCTTCCAGCACCTTGATGCGGCCGGCGGCGCGCCGGACTTCGAGCCCCCCGGGCCCCAGCACGGCCACCCCGGCCGAGTCGTAGCCGCGATACTCGAGGCGCTTGAGCCCGTCCATGATGACGCCCACCGCGTCCTTGTCTCCGATGTAGCCGACGATGCCGCACATGGCTCAGTCCCCCACTTTCCGGATCTTCTTCTTGCGCGCGACCCACCCGGCGCGGGTCTCCTGCCGCGCGCGCGCGACCGCCAGCGCCCCCGGCGGGACGTCCTTGGTGATCACCGAGCCCGCGCCGACATAGGCCCCCTCTCCGATGGTGACGGGTGCCACGAGGCTCGAGTTCGTGCCGACGAACGCGCCGGCGCCGACCACGGTCTCGTGCTTGGCGACGCCGTCGTAGTTGCAGGTGATCGCGCCCGCGCCGATGTTCGCCCTCTCGCCCACGGAGGCGTCGCCGACGTAGGACAGGTGCGGCACCTTGGCGCCGCGGCCGATCCGCGCCTTCTTCAGCTCCACGAAGTTGCCAACCTTGGCGTCGGCGCCCACGTGCGAGCGCGGCCGCAGGTGACAGAACGGCCCGAGCTGAGCGCCGTGCTCCACGACGGAATCGGACAGCACGCAGTACGGCCTGAGGGTGACGTGGTCACCGACTCGGCTGCCGCTCACCTGGCAACCCGCGCCCACAACGCACTCCGCGCCGACGACGGTGGCGCCTTCGAGGACGGCCCCGGGGTAGATGATGGTGTCGGGTCCGACCTCCACGGTGTCGTCCACGTAGGTCGCCGCCGGGTCGAGAATGGTGACGCCCTCGGCCATGAGACGCTCGAGCGTCCGCCGCCGGAGCGTCGCCGCCATCTCCGCGAGCTGCTTCCGGTCGTTGATGCCCAGGCACTCCTCGGGATGCGGCGCGGCCAGCGCCTCGACGGGCGCGCCGTCCTTCGACAAGAGGGCGACCACGTCGGTCAGGTAATATTCGCCCTGCTCGTTCTGCGGGGTCAGGCGGTCGAGCGCAGGCCAGAGCCGCTTCGCGTCGAAGCAGTACGTGCTCGTGGCAATTTCGCCGATCGCCCTTTGCGCGGCAGTCGCGTCGCGGTGCTCTACGATGGCAACCGGCCGCCCGCCCTCGCGGATCACGCGCCCGTAGCCCGTCGGATCCCCGACCTCGGCCGTCAGCAGGGTGGCGGCGGCCCCCGTCGCTCGGTGCTGCTCGACGAGCGCGCGAAGCGTCGCCTCGGACATGAACGGTTGATCGCCCGGCAGCACGAGGACTGGCCCGGCCCCGTCACCGCAGGCCCCGCGCGCCTGCAGGAGCGCGTGCCCGGTGCCGAGCCGCTCCTTCTGCTCGACGTAGGCGAGATCGGACGCCTCGCCGACGGCTGCGCGCACCTCGTCGGCGCCCCGGCCGACGACCAGCACCACCCGCGCGCCGAGCGCTCGGGCGACCCGCACGGGATAGTCGATGAGCCGCCGCCCGCCCAGCAAATGCAGCGCTTTGGGACGACTCGAGCGCATTCGTTTGGACTCGCCTGCCGCCAGGATCACCGCGGTGAGCATCTTCATCTTCGCCTCAAAGGTAGCACGTCCCGTGCCACGGCATCGAGAGGCAGGCTCCTGGTCCGCAAGTGATGGATTGACGCGACCTTATCGCCCACGGTCAACATGCCGAATGGCATGTTGAGGGTCGAGTGGCGATAAATGAGACAGGAGGCGGGTGATCCTGTTGGGCAATGGAGACGACAAATCGACACTCTCGCCTGTCGCCGGATGGAGGAAAGATAGCCCGGCGGCGTGCAAGGCCACGCCGCCCAGGTCCTCGACGAGATCGGCAGGCAGGGTGTCGGGCGGCCGCGAGCGCCTGGCGCCGTAGGTCGCATCACCCACCAGCGGGTGGCCCAGCGATGCCAGGTGCACGCGGATCTGGTGGGTGCGGCCCGTCTCGAGGCGGCACTCGAGATAGGTGTAGCCGGCAAAGCGCTCGAGCACCCGGAAGCGCGTCACGGCCCGCCGACCCGTGCCGGCGCGCGCGACGGCCATGCGCACGCGAGAGCGCGGGTCGCGCGCGAGCGGCGCGTCGATCATCCCATCCTGCTGCACAATGGCGCCATGGGCCAGACACAAGTAGCGGCGGGACATGGTGCGCCGTTGGAGCTGGGCCGTGAGCGAATCGTACGCGTGACGGCTCTTGGCGAGCACGATGAGCCCGGACGTGCCCTTGTCGAGGCGGTGGACAATGCCCGGCCGGCGCGGACCACCGACCCCTGCGATCTCCGGCGCGTGCGCGAGCGCCGCCGCGGCCAGGGTGCCCGTGGACCGCCCCGCCCCCGGATGGGTCACCATCCCCGCGGGTTTGTCCACGACGAGGACGTGCGCATCCTCGAACACGATGGTGAGAGGTATGGCCTCGGCGGCCATCTCCTCCGGGGTGGGCGGCGGAACCACGACGTCGACTCTCTCGCCGTTCTTGAGCCGGTGCGCGGCCTTGCTCGAGGCGCCGTTCACGCTGACGCGGCCGCCTTCCACGAGCGCCTTGATGCGGGTGCGGGACAGCTCCGGCAGCCGCTCGGCCAGCCACAGATCGAGACGGCGCCCCGCCTCGGCCGCGCCCACTGTGGCCGTCACGTGACGGGTATCCCCTGCCGTCATGCCTGCGGGGGCGGGGCCGTCAGCATGCGCAGGGCGAGGAGCGCCACGCCCACGCTGATGGCCGAGTCGGCGACGTTGAAGGCGGGCCAGTGCCAGCCGCGCCAGTAGAAGTCGAGAAAGTCCACGACGGCCCCGAAGCGCGCGCGGTCGATCAGGTTGCCCGCCGCGCCGCCGAAGATCATGCCGACGGCGACGGCCGCGGCGCGGCCGCCCTCGGGCAGGAGGCGCGTGGCCACCGCGGCGAGCACGCCGAGAGCCGCGATGGAGAGCAGCGCCACGACCCAGCGCCAGCCGCGCGGCACGGTGCCGAGCATGCCGAACGCCAAGCCGGGGTTCATCACGAGGGTCAGCGAGAAGAAGCCGTCGATGACGCTCAGGGGGACGCCGGGAGGCAGGCGGCGCAGCGCGAGCCACTTCGCGGCCTGGTCGAGGATCAGGACGATCCCGCCCACGGCCACCACCAGCCTCATCGGTGGGCGAGGACCACCGGCAGGCAGCGCTCGCAGAGGGTGGGATGCCGCGGGTCCGCCCCCACGTTCGCGCTCCAGGTCCAGCACCGCTCGCACTTCTTCCAGCCCAGCGCCTTGGCGGGGACGACGACGAGCCCGAGGCCGGGGATGTCCTGGCTGTCGTAGGTGGTGCCCGCGCCCTGCGGCGGCCGCTCGGCCAGGCGCACGGCCGAGACGTTGAAGAGCGTCGCCAGCAGGCTCTCGCCCTTGCCGGCGAGGAGCGGCCGCCATTGCTCCTCGGGCGCGCTCGTGACGTACACGACCGCGTCCACACCCTTGCCGATCGACCCCTGCTTGCGCGCGGCCTCGAGCGCGCGCGAGACCTCGCCGCGCACCTCGAGCAGGCGCTCCCACTCGACGCCAAGCCGGTCGTCGATCCATTCGCCGCGCTCCTCGGGGAAGGTGACGAGGTGCACGCTCTCGGGCTTCCCGCGGCCGGGGATGTAGCTCCACACCTCGTCGGCGGTGAAGACGAGAATGGGCGCGAGCAGCCGCGCCAGCGCCGTCAGGACCTCGAAGCACACCGTCTGGGCCGCGCGGCGCTTGGGATCGCCTGGCGCCGACGTGTACAGGCGGTCCTTGATGATGTCGAGGTAGAGGGCCGAGAGGTCGACGGCACAGAAGTTGTTCGCCGTGTGGAACACGACGTGGAACTGGTACTCGTCGTAGGCCCGGCGCACGCGGGCGATCATCTCGCCCAGGCGCAGGAGCGCCCAGCGGTCGATCTCGTCCATCTGGTCGTAGGAGACGCGGTCACGGTCGGGGTCGAAGTCGGCGAGCGCGCCGAGGAGGAACCGGAAGGTGTTCCGGATCCTCCGGTAGGCGTCCCCGAGCCGGACGAGGATCTCCTCGGAGAGGCGGACGTCCTCGGTGTAGTCCTCGGCGGCCACCCACAGGCGCATCACCTCGGCGCCGTACTTGGGCAGGATCTCCTCCTGCGTGACGTAGTTGCCGACGGACTTGGACAGCTTCCGTCCCTCGCCGTCAACCAGGAAGCCGTGCGTGAGCACCGACTTGTACGGCGCCCGGCCGCGCGTGCCGACGGCCTCGAGCAGCGAGGAGTGAAACCAGCCGCGGTGCTGGTCCGAACCCTCGAGGTACATGTCCGCCGGCCAGCGGAGATTGGTGCGCGTCTCCAGCACGGCCGCGTGGCTGCAGCCCGAGTCCACCCACACGTCGAGGATATCGGTCTCCTTGCGAAAGTCGCCGCCA
>WNFC01001795.1_pt1 | contig 34819 bp, 31 predicted proteins | sample 5400541 | NCBI WGS metagenome assembly WNFC01 (sample SAMN13153342, study PRJNA577476) | soil metagenome | isolation source: 120 cm saprolite under Douglas fir tree site 2 hole 2 replicate 1 | place: USA:California | collected 2015-04-18
GGAAGGCACGCAGACCCTGGGCCGTTACCGTGTCGTCAAGAAGGAACACCTGGACGGCGTGAAGTTCTTCCTGGATGCGCCAACGAACGGCAACGGCGCTGAAGCGTGGCTATTGTTCCGCGCTTCAGGAACCGAACCGCTGCTGCGACTGTATGCAGAAGCTGCCTCGCCGGAGTTGGTGAGCGATATTCTCACCAGCGGGGAAAATTTTGTAACCAACACTGGCTAGTCAGGTTTACCGTGCGAACAAGAGGTCACCGGAGCGGCGGCCCAAACTCTTAGACTCACATTAGTGCGATACTTCTAACAGGCATGACCTTGGCAGAAAATCTAACCTCAGGCCCGGTGGATTCCCCCGAAGCGCGCCGTTACAACCGTACCCGGCGCTGGTTGGAGATCTCCGAGTTTGTGGTCGGTTTCGCTTTTCTGGTCTTCCTACTCATCACCGGCTGGTCCGGGACATTGCGCGACTTTGCTTATCAGCAAAGTCTTGGGGATTGGACTCGACTATTACGGATTCCGCCTTGAGCGCCGGTTCAAGCTCTCGAACCAAAGTCTGCGTGCCTGGATTTGGGATGAGGTCAAAGGATTCCTGGTGGCCCTAGTGCTCGGCGCGATCGTGGTCGAACTGCTGTACTTCACCATCCGCCAGTGGTCCCAACACTGGTGGATGCTTGCCTGGGCGCTGTTTATGGTACTGTTCGTCATCCTGGCACAGATTGCGCCCGTTGTGCTCTTACCCATCTTTTACAAATTCGAACCCCTGGACAATGAGGACTTGCGCCGTCGCCTCGTCGTTTTGAGCGAGCGGGCGGGCACGCGCGTGCGCGGAGTCTACCGCTGGAAACTTTCCGAGAAGAGCAAGAAGGCCAACGCGGCCCTGACAGGCTTGGGCACCACCCGCCGCATCATCCTGGCTGACACGCTGCTCGACAACTACGCTCCCGAGGAAATCGAAGCAGTCCTGGCTCATGAACTCGGGCACCACGTGCACCGCCACATCTTGAAGAGCATCCTGGTGCAGGCGGCAATCACGTTGTTTGGTTTTTGGGCAGCGAACTGGACCTTGCACTATGCCGTCGATCAGCACATGTTCGAGGAGCTTTCTGACTTCGCCAATCTGCCCCTGTTGGTGCTGGTTTCGACGGTGCTTTCTTTCGTATTGATGCCAGCCCTCAACGCTTACTCCCGCTTCAACGAACGGCAGGCGGATAAGTACACCTTCGAGTCGATTGCCGGGGTTGAGCCGTTTATCTCGTCAATGAACAAACTGGCGGAGCAAAACCTCGCCGAGCGCACTCCCTCCAAGTGGGTGGAATGGTTTTTCCATTCGCATCCCAGCATTTCCCGTCGCGTGGCAGCCGCCGAGGCCTGGGGACGAACCCAGAATGCACATCCTCTGCAGCTGTAGGCGTATCCCGTGTTCGCAGCACCATTTCTCAGGCTCCGTTTCTCAAAGTTCCCTGCCGCGTTCTTTGCCATTCAATATCTCGCTCACCCGCTGCAAGTCCTCCTCCGTGTCCACTCCGACCGTGTCGTAGGGCGTTTCACCCACAAAGATCGGAATCCCATTCTCCAGAAACCGCAACTGTTCCAGCCGCTCACTTTTCTCCAGCGAAGACTCCGGCAGAGCCACAAATCGGTCGAGCGCTTCTTTTCGGTAGGCGTACAAACCCAGATGCTTGCAGTAGCGTGGCCGCGTGCCGTCACGATCAAATGGAATCGTGGCTCTAGAAAAGTACAGTGCGCGTCCACTCGAATCGGTCACCACCTTCACCGCGTTAGCATTCGGAATATCAGCCTCGGGTGCCGGTGTCATCACAGTTCCCACCATCACCGCTCCACTTTCCATCACCTTCAGCAAGGCAGCGATGTGTTCCGGGCGAGTGAGAGGTTCATCGCCTTGCACGTTAAGGTACACCTCGGCGTGGACAGAACTGGACAGCTCATGCACTCGTTCCGTGCCGCTGCGATGAGCGGCAGATGTCATCCGCGCCTTCCATCCGTGTCTTACGCAAACGTTCAGAATTTCCTCAGAATCGGTGGCGACGATGACCTCCGCCAGCAGCGCCGATGATCGCACTGCTTCGTAGACGACTCCAATCAGCGGTTTCCCGGCGATCTCGCGCAACATTTTGCGCGGCAGGCGAGTGGAGGCCAAACGAGCCGGAATTACGGCAATGGCTTTCATGAAGGCACCGATTGTGACTGTCTAGTCTCCAGTTTCGGAGCCAAACTGGCAAGTGGCGATTCCTCGCGTGGTGTTTCGGCCCGGCAGTAGGCTAGCCGAACAAGCGTCGTCCTCTGGCGTCAGACTTCAAATCCCACACCTTTTCAGCGCGAAGGTTGACGCCCCCAAGTCCGCCCTTTCGAGGGCCAGACGTTTCGAGGTGCACTTCAATTGGTTTGACACTGTTTTGCAACGCCTCATAGAATCATAGATTGGATGTAACGCGCCGAGTCCCGGTTCGGTTGCTTCCATGCAACGAGAGGCCGGTTCAGCTTTCCTTTCGTCCGCATTCTCCCCGACTTGCTCGCATGTGGCGGCGTAGCTCAGGTGGTTAGAGCGACGGTCTCATAATCCGTAGGTCGTAGGTTCGAGTCCTACCGCCGCCACCAATTAAATCAGCAACTTCCGCGGCCACCTCAACCCTATTGCAGAATTTTACTGGACTCTCCCGAGCTAACCTTCCTGAAATTCTAGGTTCTTTCGGACTAGGCTCGGCTGGGCGACTGTCATAGTCGATAGTTCCCTTCTCCCCGCCACTAATCTCTTCAACAACTTGCGCGGATTTCTGGCGGCGTCCTCTTCCACTGCAATTTTTTGCATGGTTCCCAAAAGTTACTGAAGTTTGCTAGAACCAATCCAAGTCTTTGTTTCTAAACAATTTAGCCTGTATCGTCTTTGGTATACAAGGCATAATTTCGCCCAAAGGTAAGCGCTCGTAAGTACGTAGGATATGACAGCGACTGCAACAATCGCCGTGAGCCTGCCCAACCGCTCCCACTCCTGGAGAGGCATGCCCCTTCCCGCCAAGGCTTTTGTCGGGATGATTGTGCTGGCCGGTACAGCAACGCTTCTATACGGGGCGATTCACCAAACCAGTAGGAACATCGCCGAGTTCATCTGCTATCTCGGCATTGCCGTTCTGGCATCAAGGCTCAAGGTTAATCTGCCAGGCATCACCGGCACTCTCTCGGTGAACTTTTTGTTCATCCTGATCGGCGTGCTGGAACTGAGTTTTGCGGAAACACTCACTCTGGGCGCGGTCTCCATGCTGGCGCAATGTTTCTACCGGGACCGCCCCAACGCCATTCAGGTGACGTTCAACGTCTGCGCGGGATCGCTTTCGACCGCGGCAGCCTATGTGGTATATCACCACCCGATTGCGAACGACCTGGTTCCCAGTCATCCACTGCTCCTGGGGATCGCGGCCTCGGTCTACTTCATCGCCAATGCCGGATCGATTGCGACCGTAATCTCGCTGACCGAGCGCCGGCCATTCATTCAGATTCTGGTCGGCTGCTACTTCTGGTCTTTCCCTTACTATCTAGTCGGCGCCGGAATTGCCGGGACCATCGCATGGCTCAACCAGAAGTTCAATTGGGAAACGTCGCTGCTTATCGTTCCCGCCGCCTACCTCATCTACCGCTCCTATCGGTTGTATCTCGGTAAACTAGAGGACGAGAAGCGCCACGTCGAGGAGATGGCGAATCTCCACTTGCGTACTATTGAGGCTCTAGCGCTTGCCATCGAAGCCAAAGATCAGACCACCCATGAGCACCTGCAGCGCGTTCGCATCTACGCCATCGAAGTAGCAAAAGAGCTGGGCGTGAAGGGAGCAGAGTTGGAAGCTCTTCATGCAGCTGCCCTCTTGCACGACATCGGCAAACTGGCTGTGCCCGAACACATCATCTCGAAGCCTGGCCGCCTCACGCCGGAAGAGTTTGAGAAGATGAAGATTCACACCCTGGTCGGCGCAGAAATTCTGGAGCGCGTCCGTTTTCCCTATCCCGTCGTGCCCATCGTGCGCGCTCACCACGAGAAGTGGGACGGTTCTGGCTATCCGATGGGCCTGAAAGGGGCGGAAATACCCATCGGCGCCCGCATCCTCTCTGCAGTCGACTATCTGGATGCGCTCGCTTCCGATCGCCAATATCGCCGGGCTCTGCCGCTACAGGAGGTAATGCAGAAACTCGCCGCGGAATCAGGCAAGTCCTTTGACCCGAAAGTCGTCGACGTTCTGCAAAAGCGCTATCAGCATCTGGAGAGGCTGGCCGTGGCGAAGACCGCCGAAGATCAGAACACGCCGCTCTCTACCAGCATCAAAATCGAGCGCGGAGAAGCTCCCGCTGCTGGCTTTGAAAACGCCAGCGCACAGGATTCTCCCGGACGGGAAGGAAGTTTCCTTTCCTCCATCGCGGCCGCCCGTCAGGAGGCCCAATCTCTATTTGAATTGAGCCAGGATCTCGGCGCTTCGCTCAGCCTGGGTGAGACTCTCTCTGTGTTCTCGGTGAAGCTCAAGCCTATGGTCCCCTACGATGCCATAGCGATCTATATCCAGCGGGACCAGGAATTGATTCCCGAATATGTCAATGGGGACAACTATCGCCTCTTTTCTTCCTTGCGTATCCCCATGGGCCAGGGACTCTCCGGGTGGGTAGCACACAACAAAAAGCCGATCATAAACGGAAATCCCTCGGTCGAACCCGGATACTTGAACGACCCCACCAAGTTCAGCACACTGCGTTCCGCGCTCGCGATACCCCTCGAAGGAGTGGGCGGGGTGATCGGCGTACTCGCACTCTACCGCGCCGAACGCGATGCTTTCACCTCCGACCATTTGCGCATTCTTATGGCGGTCAGCAGCAAGATGGCATTGTCCATCGAAAATGCTCTCAAGTATCAGCAAGCAGAAAGTTCGGCGACCACCGACTACCTGACCGGCCTGCCCAACGCGCGTTCTCTATTCCTGCAACTTGATCGCGAACTGGCCCGCTGCAAGCGCGACAACTCGTCTTTGACCGTCATGGTTTCCGACATGGATGGCTTCAAGCAGATTAACGACCGCTTCGGACACCTCGAGGGAAATCGCGTGCTGCGCCTTTTCGCCCAAGCCTTAAAGGAAACTTGCCGCGAATACGACTACGTGGCCCGCATGGGCGGAGACGAATTCGTAGTCGTCGCCCCCGGATTACCCCCGGATGTGACCGTTAAAAAAGCAGAACAGTTGCGGACCTTGGCCAAGCAAGCTGGCCTAGAAGTGTGCAATGAAGAAATTCTTTCTCTCAGCGTGGGACAGGCCGTCTATCCTGCCGACGGTGAAGACGCCGAGGAACTCCTCGCCGAGGCCGACCGCCGCATGTATCTGGAAAAACAGAAGCAGCTTTCCTACAAGGATCGCCGCTCCCAGCCGCGGCTAAAGTGCAGGGTCACGATTGAACTGCAGCCCGAAGCCGGAGGAGCTCCCGTATTCGGCAGCCTCACCGACATCAGCATGGGTGGCTGCTATGTCGAAACCAGCTCCATTCTCTCTCCCGGCACCAAGATCAAACTGGGTTTCTCCATGGAAGACGGCAGCTTGACTGCCGAAGGAGCGGTCGCGAGAATTGACCCGGGCTCTGGTATCGCCGTGCAGTTCAAAGAACCGAACCGCGAAGGCCGGGAGACCATGTTCAAGATCCTCGAACACGTGCAGAAGTCCACCGCGTTTTACAACAACCGCTACTTTGAAAATCTTCTGAAACGTTAGCGCCCCAAATTGGACTCCAAAATCTCAGCGAGAATGACCGCTCTCGCCGCGCCGCTTGAAGCTCGCCTTCGCCGCCCTTACACTTGAGATATGCACGTCCACGCTCATGCCGAGGGCGGACCTACACGAGTCCTCAAAATTTCGCTCGGCGTGACGGTCGCCTACATCGTGCTGCTGGTTGTGGCTGGGGTCCGTGCCCATTCCCTGGCGCTGCTTTCCGAGGCCGGACACAATCTGTCGGATCTTCTCGCCTTGTTGCTCTCGCTGGTTGCGGTCTATCTGCAATCGCGCCCGCCAAGTTCCACCAAGACTTATGGCTATCATCGCGCCGGAGTATTGGCTGCACTGGTGAATGCCGTCTCGCTGGTTACGGTCTCGTTTTTCATTTTTTATGAAGCCTTCCGGCGCCTGCAGCACCCCGAGCCCGTTCAGGCCGCTCTGATGATCTGGGTCGCCGCCGCTGGCGTGGTGATGAACGGAGTGATCGCCCTGTTGCTCTATCGTTCTGCTGGGCGCTCCGGCGGCGACGTCAACATTCGCAGCGCCCTGTTGCACGAAGTGGGCGACACGATTTCAACCGCCGCCGTAATCGCGGGAGGCTGGGCCATTATGACGACCGGCCATTACTGGATCGACTCCGCGCTGTCCTTCGGAATTGGCGCGCTGATCCTGTGGTCGGGCTTCGGCATCGTGCGCGAGACGCTGAACATTCTGCTGGAAGGCACGCCCCGCGGCATGAAACTGGAGCGGGTCGAGTCGGCGATCCGCACCATTGACGGCGTGAACGACGTGCACGACCTTCACGTCTGGAGCATCGGATCAGAAACTCACGCGCTCTCCTGCCACATCTCCATCGCTGACATTCCGCCATCGGTCAGCGAACGCATCCTGCGCGACGTAAAAGAGTGCCTGCATCGAGACTTCCGCATAGACCACACGACAATCCAGTTCGAACACGCGGTGTGCGAAGTGGCTCATGGGTGCGTGATTCCCGTGGGCGAGAGCGAGGAACACCATCACCACAGCCACTAGCAATGCTGATCCATGATACGCAGCGCGTGACACTCACTCTTTCTTCTGGTACAAACAATTCGGTCAAGCCGACGAGGCCCGGACTGAGCATACGCAAACACTGCAGTAAATAGGGAAAGTGCGAAGTAAAGCGAGGGCTATCGTTTAAAGGCTCTTTGTGCTCTACTTCGGTAGTCCTGTTAGTAAGTTCGAGACATTTCGGTCGCTACCATCACGTAATGCCGGTCGTCCAGACTTAGGTTCCTAAGAGGAGCCCGCCGATGAAGTTACTGACTAAGTTCAATCTCATCTTGCTCGTGCTGTTCGGAAGCGGGGGACTGATTATTTCTCAACTCAGCCATACCTTCCTAATCAACAATGCGCGTCATGAAGTCCTGCGGGAAGCCGAACTGATGATGGCCAGCGCTAAGTCAGTGAGGGACTACACGTCTTCCGATCTAAGGCCCCTGCTGGAACGGAACCCGCTCCATAAGACGCGGTTCCTGGCCGAGACCGTCCCCGCCTTCGGAGCGATCAGCACCTTTAACCGCCTAAGGCAGAAGTATCCCGACTATACGTACCGGGAAGCCACGCTGAACCCGACGAATCCGGAGCATCGTGCCTCCGACTGGGAAGCCGACGTGATTGGATATCTGCGCGACCATCCTGAAGAGAAGCAGGTCACCGGGGAGCGTGAGACGCCGATGGGGCCCTCAATGTACCTGGCGACGCCCATTGCCGCCGATCCGCTCTGCCTAGAGTGTCACAGCCGTCCTGCCGTGGCTCCCGCAGCCATGATCGCAACCTACGGCTCGAACAATGGCTTCGGCTGGAAACCAGGATCCGTCGTGGCCGCCCAGATCGTATCCGTTCCGATGTCGGTGCCGGTGCAAAACGCCAAAGAGGCGTTTCATCTTTTGGTCCTTTACTTGGTGATTACTCTGATCGTGACCGTCATTTTCCTGGATGCCGGGGTTTACTTCATCGTGATTCGGCCGTTGAAACTGGTGTCAGACGCCGGCGACCGCGTGAGTAGGGGAGAGATGAGTCTGCCTCCGCTGCCGGTCAAGGGAGACGACGAAATCGCTACTGTCACCGCGTCATTCAATCGTATGCAAGTAAGCCTGGCCAAAGCTTTAAAGATGCTCGAGTAAGTGCAAACCGGGAATGATGAATTAATTGCGAATGCGAGCCAGGAATTTCGCGCGCTCGGGCGAGGAGTCAATCTCCTCGGCAACTTTGAGATAAAGGTCTTCGACCGAGTTCGAGCGTGGGGCTGCGCGCCTCACTACAATGTCGGCAATCGGTCCGATATGGAGCGCAAGCTCACGGCTGACACGCTGGATAAGAGCGGGACTGATTGAGGAGGAAGGTTCATCCGGCGGCGGCGCAATCACTTCCTTGTTTGACGAGGCTTGCGGAGGTGAATCCGTGGCTTGTTGGATGGGCGCGATTGCGATTTGACTGGCGTCTCCTCTCATCCGGCGCAGGGCTTCAATGAGCAAATGGATGTCGGATCTCCATCGGGCATGGGTCAATTCGATGCAATTGCGATATGCCAGATCCTTAAGGTCGTCTGGTAATTGCTCCGCCCGCGGCATCTGGGCGCCGCGCACCAGCACCGGAACTACCGGGATGTCCCGCTTTAAGGCGGAAGCGGTTTCGATGCGAACAAAATCGGCGGGATCGTCGAGACGGCGCGCCCCGGCTTCATCCTTGGCGTTCAGCCATTCCGGGCCCATCAACACCAGAAGCACTCCGCACTTAACCACGCCTTCTTCAATCGCTTTGCGGAAGTCGCGTCCAGCCTCGATCGCGGCCACATCCATGAATACCATGTGTTCGCCGAAATGCTTGACGAGATCATCGAACAAACGACCAGCCTCACCTTGCGAGTCGCTCCGTCGATAGCTGACAAATATGCCGCCCAACTTGCTTTGACCTCTAGCGCACTGGAACTTTACCGGGGCCAGCGGCGGACTAGGCCGAGTTGCCTTTTGGATCCTGTTGTTGAACGGTGGCCCACTTCGCATGCTCCTGCGAAACCAGCGACTCGACCCGCTCCGCCAACAACGCGCGAGGTTTCTCTACATTCGAGTAAGGCGCTGCGTTGGCCAGGAAAATATATTTTTCGTGCTTCAGGGACTCACAAGTGGAGCGGTAGCGAATCCAGTTCTCATGAAATTGATTTAATTGCAGCATGCCTTCAAATACCGTAATCAATACGCCAAGGACCCCGGTTGCGACGGCAACCCGAGGAACATTGGTTGCGGCGAGGAAGGGAATAATAGCGGCGGAAACGATCTCCGTAATTTTGATCCGCTTAAACCAATGCATGTTAGATATGCTTTTACGGTCGTACCAGCCGATCTGGTCCTCGAGGCGCTCGATGATAGGGTCGGGCGCAAGACTCGGGGCTAAGTTCGCAATCGCCGCGTTCATGGGGAGTCATTCTAAGACTTACCCATGGGAAAGCAAGGGAAGAATTGTTTGCACGGGCTGTGTCAACAGTCTTAGCTCTGTCGACCGTATACTTCCCGCGCCCGCTCAATCGTGTCCGCCTCCTCCGGCGACTTGTCCGGCCGCAGCCGCACGATCCGCGGAAAGCGCAGCGCATAGCCGCTGTCATGCCGCTCCGAGCGCATCATATTGTTGAAAGCCACTTCCAGCACAATCTTCGGCTCGACCACCCGCCGGAATCCTTGATCCTCAATGGTGTGGTCGAGAAACCACTGCGTCATCTCTGCAATCTCACCGTCGGTCAGTCCCGAGTAAGCCTTGCCGATGCTCACCAGCCGGTCTCCATCCCAAACGCCAAACGTGTAATCGCTGAGCACGCCGATGCGCTTGCCATGTCCGTACTCCACCGCCGTCACCACCACGTCGAGCGTGGCCAGTTCGCGCTTCATCTTCAGCCACGCCTTCCCGCGCCTGCCCGGAGTGTAGGCTGAGTTCAGGTCCTTGATCATCAGACCTTCATTCCCCCGGGCCTGAGCCGCCGCGAACAGCTCTTCCAGTTGTTCCGGCGAAGCCACGCGAAACGCTGGTGCGCGGATGATGTTGGTCGTGACATTCTCGTCTTCTACCGGCTCGTCCGCGCCAAACGCAAGCTGCCCCTGAGGCCCCGCACTCCCAGGTTTCCTTCGTGCAACCTCGTGTCCTTCGTGGTTGAAAGTTTTTCGTGACGACGCCAGCAACTCATCCAATATCCGAGCCCGCTCCCGCTGAGGACGATCCATCACCAACTCCCCACCTGCGTACACGACATCGAACACGAGATAAGCGACGGGAATCTCGCGCAACATTTTCTGGCTGACTTTTTTCCTTCCCAGCCGCTGCTGCAAGACATTGAACGGCCGAGCCCGCCCCAGATCAGCGGCCCTGGCTTCGCTAGCGTCAGTGACTGGCCCGTCCACCACTTCCTGTGTGCGAGCAAGCTCCATTGGATATTCCCAGGCCACGATCTCGCCATCGAGAATCGCGTCCTGCAGCAGTCCCGCCAGCGCATCCGGCAACTCTGGAAACGACTCCGTGATCTCGTCGCGGGTGCGCGAAAAGAGTTTCACTTCACCGCCAGCGACATGCGCCTGCGCCCGGATGCCGTCGTACTTGTCTTCCACCGCGGCCTCGGCAAAATAGCTCAGGCCTTCTTCCGGAGATTCGATCGGACTCGCCAGCATGAATCCGATGGGATGAAATATCCGCATCTTCGCCTCTGCCAGCTTGCCCTCCGCCGCCAGCCGCAGCGTCTCGCCAATATCTCCCAGCAGCATGTTCGCCCGCTGGACTTCTGCGAGCGTGCCGCCATACGCTCGTGCGATCGCATCTTCCACCAGACTCTCCTTCAGCCCGATCCGCATGTCCCCAGTCATGATCTTCACGATGTACTTGGCCTCAAGCGGAGTCGCGCGCGCCAGGAGATCGCGCACCAGCACACTCTTCGTCGCCGGCCCCCGCGCCGCTGCGATTTGCCGAAAAATTTCTCCCACCTCTAAAACGTCAACGCCTTGTCCTTCCCGAGGCGTAAGCGCTTCCCCCGCTACTGCCCCCAGGTCGCCATACTTCCGGTACGCCGCCGCCAACTCGCTCTCATCCTTCCCAGCAAGTTCCGCCACTACCCGCCACAACAACCGCCCGCCCACTTGCAGCGTCGTGTCCTCCCAAGCCGGAAACGCCCGTCCCGAGAGAAACACTGCAGACACTGCCGCCTCATCCGCCGTGCGTGATTTTAGATAGTCAGCGACGATGCCTGTCTTCAACAGCTTCTTAGTTGTCCCCGCGATCGCCTCGCAGGTCTCAGCCAACCGCCTCATGAATCTCCTCAAACCGTATGGAAACGGGCTCTCCCGCGAGCTGCCCTGAGCGAAGTGCTTGCTTTTCAAGCGCGAGCGTCCCGCCTTAGCTCCATACACTTAGCGGCGCTTAACTCCCCGCCACCCCACCACTTACAGGCTCTCCCGCCTATCCTAACCGACCGTCCTCCTGTGATACCCTAACGATGGCGCTTTTAGACCTGCGGAGCATCTAATACCCGTGCGTTACTTTCGAAATTTTCTACGTTTTCTGGTGGCCGTGCAGCTTCTTCCCGCACTCGAGAGCGGCGAAGAAACTCTGGTCGGTGGACAAGCCGTGCTCGAGGGCGTGATGATGCGCTCGCCTCACGCCTGGGCCATAGCCTGCCGCAAGCCCACCGGCGAAGTGGTCACGATGAGCGAACCGCTGGAGCGCCCCTCGGAAAAACATAAATGGATGGCATGGCCCATTGTCCGTGGCGTCATGACTTTGGGTTATGCCATGAACTTGGGATATCGCGCTCTGCGTTTCTCGGCAAACGTCGCGATCGAAGATCTGATGCAGAACGACGGCACCGCCGCCAATCGCGGGGAGACATCCGCCCTTCGACAGGCTCAGGGCAGGCTCTCGGCTGTCCAGTCCGAGCGAAGCCCGGAGGCCTCTCCTAAACCGGCAAGCAGAGAAAAGGCAGCCACCCTCAGCGGCTGGCTAGCCACCGTCAACATCGTCATCTCGCTTGCGTTCTTCATCTTCATGTACAAGTACATTCCGCTGCTGGCCGCAACGGAACTCAAGAAACTAGATCCCGCTCTCGGTGGCCGGATCATTTTTAACCTAGTCGATGGCGCCGTCCGGCTGACCCTGTTCCTGCTCTTCATCTGGGGAGTTTCTCTCTGGAAAGATATTCGGCGCGTCTACGAGTACCACGGAGCGGAACACAAAACGGTATTCGCCTTCGAAAACGGGGACCCGCTCGAGACCGCTGAAGTCCAGAAGTATTCGACCTTCCATCCGCGTTGCGGCACCAGCTTCCTGATGACGGTCATGCTGATCTCAATCGGCTTCTACATGCTGGTCCCTTCACTACATTCGGGGCGCGTTTTGCTTCGCGCATCGTGCTGCTGCCGGTGATTGCTGGTGTCTCCTACGAAATTATCCGTTTCGCCGCCAAACACCGCGGCTCGCTCTTCGCCCTGATGACCGCCCCCGGTCTTTGGCTGCAACGCATCACGACAAAGCCTCCCTCCGACGAGCAGGCCCAGTGCGCCATCGTCGCGCTCGACCGCGCCATGGCGTTGGAAAAAGAACGTGGCGGCGAATTGGTAATTGCCTAGCGGCCCCGCCGCGAATACTTCTCTCCGCTTCCCCAAAGTCACTACAATGCCGTAGAGACGTAACTTGTTACGTCTCGCCCGCTGCGAACCGGGCCCGGCCAAACCGAGACCTAGCAAGCTACGTCTCTACGAAAGCCGATTGACATGTTTGAAAGATTGGACCAAATCGAAGCCCGCTACGAAGAGCTCACCAGCGCTCTGGCCTCGCCGGAGATCGTCAGCGACTCGGCGAAATACCAGAAGACTGCCAAGGCGCACAGCGAAATTGCGCCCGTGGTTGAGAAGTATCGCGAGTATAAGGATCTGACCAAGGGCATCGCCGAAAGCAAGGCCGTCCTCGCCGACGAAAAAGATTCCGAGATGCGCGCCTACGCACAGGAAGAGCTCGATAAACTGGAGACGCGCGTCACTGCCGTCGAAGAGGAGTTGAAAGTCCTGCTCCTGCCCAAGGATCCCAACGACGAGAAGAATATTATCCTCGAAATCCGCGCCGGCACCGGCGGAGACGAAGCTACGCTCTTCGCCGCCGAAATCTTCCGCATGTACACCCGCTACGCTGAAACCCAGCGCTGGAAGGTGGAAGTGCTCTCCGCCTCGGAGTCATCCGCCGGCGGCCTGAAAGAGGTCATCGCGATCATCGAAGGCAACCGCGTCTACTCCCAGCTCAAGTACGAGAGCGGCGTGCACCGCGTACAGCGCGTACCCGCCACCGAGCAGCAGGGACGCGTCCACACTTCCGCCGTCACCGTCGCAGTATTGCCAGAGGCCGAAGATGTCGACATCAAAATCGAAGCCAAAGATTTACGCATCGACACTTTCTGTTCCTCCGGCCCCGGCGGCCAGTCAGTGAATACCACTTACTCCGCCGTTCGTATCACCCACATTCCGACCAACACCGTCGTCAGTTGTCAGGACGAAAAGTCGCAGATCAAGAACCGCGAAAAAGGAATGCGTGTCCTGCGCTCGCGCCTCTACGAGATCGAAATGGAAAAGCAGCAGTCGGCCCTGGCGAAGGAGCGCAAGGCCATGGTGGGCTCCGGGGATCGCAGCGAGAAAATTCGCACCTACAACTTTCCGCAGAACCGCCTCACCGATCACCGCATCGGCTTCACCATCCATCAACTCGAAGCCGTGATGGACGGGAAACTTCAGCCCCTGGTCGACGCCCTGATAACTCACTACCAGGCCGAAAAACTGAAACAGGAAACTACCAGCGTTGTGTGAACTTGAATCAAGGAAGACCTATGTGGGGACAGCCGCCCCCGGCTGTCCGCCGGGCGAAGCCCGGTGCTCGATCAGGTACCGCGTATCCGTATCGCTCTCAAGAGAAGGATCATGACCGACCTGCACTCAACACTCTCATCAGTTCTCGCCAAACGCAAAGAGAGTCCACGAACTCACCGCGCCTCTGACCGAAACCCAATTCTGGCAAAGGCCTTTCTCCTTCGGAAACAGCTTCGGCCACCTCGTCTTGCACCTGACCGGTAACCTGAATTACTACATCGGCGCGCAGATCGCGAAGACCGGCTACGTCCGCGACCGCCCGCGGGAGTTCAACGACCCGAATCCTCCGCCGAAAGACGAAGCTCTCAAACACTTCGACGACGCCGTCGCCATGGTCGTCCGAACCATTCGCGCGCAGTCGCCTGAGGAGTGGTCCGCTGATTATTCCGGCGTCGGCGCCAATGCGCTCAATCGTCTCGACATGGTCATGCAGTGCGCTGCCCACATGCAGCACCACATCGGCCAGATGATCTATCTGGGTTACGAGTGGCAGGGGCAGAACACTCCGTGAACTTCCTCAGATCTCCACTTCGCCTTCCAGGTAGAAAACACAAGTGCCTTCCAGTTCGATGCGATCGCGGACCAGCCGGCAAATGATCTCTCCGCCACGCCGTGAAGCCTGATAGGCGCGAAACATAGTTTTGCCCAATCGTTGAGCCCAATAGGGCGCCAGCATGCAGTGCGCAGCGCCGGTTACGGGATCCTCCGGAATGCCCTTGGCAGGCGCGAAGTAGCGGCTGATGAAGTCGTAGACTCCGTCTCCCGGCGCGGTCATGATCACCCCAGGTCGGTTGATGCGGGCAAGGGCCGCCATATCAGGAGCAAGCTCGCGCAATACCGCGGCGCTCTCCAGCAGAGCCATGTAATTGAAGTCGTTGGCGAAGACCTCGATGGGAACTACAGCCAGCGCGTCGGCCAGTCCAGGCGGCGTCGAAACTCGCTCGGACGCCCGGACCGGGAAGTCCATGACATAACCTGCATCCGTCCGGTGCACCGTCAGGGGGCCGCTGGCAGAGTGGAATACCACGCTGCTGCGTCCCGGCTCCAGCCGCTCCATCACCACGGCAGCGCTCGCCAGCGTGGCATGGGCGCAAAGCGGAACCTCGGTTGTGGGAGTGAACCAGCGCAGGCGAGAGTCGCCCCCTTCGGATACCAGAAAAGCCGTCTCCGCGAGGTTGTTCTCGGCGGCAATCGCCTGCAGCTGCGCGTCAGACAGAAAGCTTTCCATCGGCATCACAGCGGCTGGGTTTCCCGCGAACCGGCGGGTGGTAAAGGCGTCAATCTGGAATATCGGCGTTCGCACAGGCGGTTGCACTGACCACCGCTATACTATCCTGTCGAGGTCTTCGTAGAGATGATTCGTCTTCATTCTGCCGTTTTTTGTTTTTCTCTGGGTCTCTGTGCCTCTGTGGTGAAATGATCTGTGCAGCTGAAACAAGCTCTAGTGTCCGCCATCACCCGTCTTACCGCGGACCACGTTCCCTCCCCGCGCATGAATGCCGAATTACTCCTGATGTTCACGCTGGGATGCGATCGTGCCTATCTTTACGCCCATCCTGAGCAGGAGCTCACCGCTGACGAACAAGTGCGCTATCACCAGGCTCTCACTGAGCGTAGCCGCGGCGTCCCCGCGCAATACATCACCGGCCATCAGGAATTCTGGGGCATGGACTTGATCGTCAGTCCCGCCGTCCTGATCCCGCGCCCCGAAACCGAGCATGTAATCGAAAACGTTCTCGACCTTGCTGGTGTGGAGCGGGCTGGCGGGCAAGCCTGCCCTGAGCAGAGCCGAAGGGAGTGCCCGCCCCACACAATCTCTCTACGCATTGCCGACGTCGGCACTGGCTCTGGCTGCATCGCGTTGGCCCTGGCCAAAGAGCTGCCTCAGGCCAAGATCCATGCCGTCGACATCTCGCCCGCGGCGCTTGAAATCGGCCGCGCCAACGCCGCCCGCCTTCAGCTTGAATCGCGAATCCAATTTCATCAGGCCGATCTGCTTGCTGGGTTCGAAAACAATTCCTTTGACTTCGTGGTCTCCAACCCGCCCTACGTCGGCGAATCTGAAGCCGATCAGGTGCAGATCGAGGTCCGCAAATTCGAGCCTCGCGCTGCCGTTTTCGCCGGACCCACGGGGCTTGAGGTCATCGCTCGTCTCATCCCTCAGGCACATGCGACACTAAAACCCGGCGGCTGGCTGGTCATAGAAATCAGCGGCACGATTTCAGAAGAGGTGGAACGGATGCTGCGAGATTGGAACGAGGTTCAGGTGAAACCTGATCTGCAAGCAATCCCACGCGTAGCACAAGCGCGGAAATAGCATATCGCGCGACGGACGCGGCGATTTCACGCCCTGGTGTTTTTCTTAGCGGCTTTCGCGCAGCCTTGGCGTCCTTTGCGGTAAGCCTTTGTTTGTGCGCGGCTCGTGAGCTATGGCCGCACGGTCGCGGGCAGAATCTCATCAACGTCCACGATGTTGGTAGGATATTTCCCGGTATAGCAAGCCGAGCAGTAGGAAGTCGTCTCTCCCTCCCCGCATGCTTTCTTCAATCCTTCCAGGGAAAGATACGCAAGCGAATCCGCCCCGATGTACTCGCGAATCTCCTCGACGGACTGATTCGCCGCGATGAGCTGCTTCTTCGAAGGCGTGTCCACTCCGTAGTAACAAGGCGAAATCGTCGGCGGGCAAGAAATGCGCAGGTGCACTTCCTTCGCCCCGGCATTGCGAATCATGCGCACGATTTTGCGGCTGGTCGTGCCCCGCACGATCGAGTCGTCAACCAGCACCACGCGGTTGCCCTGAAGCAGCGAGCGCACCGGATTCAGCTTGAGCTTGACGCCAAAATCGCGGACAGACTGCCGGGGCTCAATAAATGTGCGCCCCACGTAGTGGTTGCGGATGAGCGCGAAGCGGAATGGAATGCCGCTCTCCGCGGCGTAGCCGACCGCCGCCGTCACTCCCGAATCAGGCACCGGAACAATGAGATCGGCATCCACTGGCGCTTCCCGCGCCAGTTGCCGTCCCAGTTCCTCGCGGCTGGTTTGTACCGCGCGGCCAAACACCACGCTATCCGGACGGGAAAAATATACGTGCTCGAAGATACAGCTCGATTGCGGCGCCGACGTGGAATAGAAACGGGACGAAGTGCCCTCCGGCCCCACCACAACCAGTTCGCCGGGCTTCACGTCGCGCTCGTAAGTCGCGCCAATCAGATCAAAGGCGCATGTTTCCGAGGCGAAGACGACAGTGTCCCGTCTCTGCCCCTCGAGTGCCGGGATGCGGCCCATCGCCAGCGGCCGGAAGCCACGCGGATCGCGCGCCGCAAAGATGCGATCGTTGCTCATCATCACCAGCGAGAACGCTCCCTCCACGCGCCGCAACGCGTCGGCCATCGCCTCAGGAAGCGTCTGTTCTTTCGAGAGCGCGATCAGGTGCACGATCACTTCCGTATCGCTGTTGGTTTGAAAAATCGAGCCTTGCCGCTCCAGCCGGCCACGGATTTCCGTGGCATTGACCAAGTTGCCGTTATGCGCGACCGCAATAGCCCCTTTGTTCGACTGCACCAGGATCGGCTGGGCATTCAAGAGCGCAGAATCGCCAGCGGTCGAATAACGCGTGTGCCCAATTGCCAGCGAGCCGCGCATCTTCGACAACACATCTTCGGTAAAGATGTCGGCAACCAGCCCCATGGCCCTATGCACGCGCGAAGTCAGGCCGTCCGATGTGACAATCCCCGCCGACTCCTGTCCGCGATGCTGCAACGCATGCAGCCCCAGGTAGGCCAACTTCTCCGCCTCAGGATGCGCAAAGATCGCCACCACGCCGCACTCATCGTGAAATTTGTCAGAAGAAGGCATTTCGCTCCTGGCTCTTAAGCTCCTAGCTCCTACCACCGGCTATGTAGGGACAGCCGCCACCGGCTGTCCGGCCGAGCAACGCTCGGCAGTTTTCCTCTGCGAAACTGCACTACCTTTCTCACCCACCTCTGCGATTCAGAGTCTGTCAGTCCGCAGCCACAGACTCCGGTTCCGTCCGCAACGCCGACTCCAAAGCGCCCTCGTAGGCCTCGCTCAATTCAGCAACGGACGCCGAAACCACAACCTTGCCATCCAGCGAGATTTCCAACCGATCCGGAATCGCCGCTCCAATCACATCGGTCGCAATTCCGTATTTCTCCGCTATTTGTTTGATTCGCGACACCTTGCCGAGGTCGCAAGAGAGCAGTATCCGGCTCGCATCTTCTCCAAACAGCGCGAACTCCGCAGGAAGCCCGCCAGAGGGCACATTCACCCGAGCACCCAGGCCTTTCGGAAATGCTTTCTCCGCCAGCGCAACCGCGAATCCACCCTCACTGCAATCGTGCACCGACTCCACCAAGCCCTGCTGAATCAATTCGACGACGGCCTTCTGCAACGCAGCTTCCCGCTCCAAATCAAGTTGCGGAGGATATCCCCACAGCGATCCCAAAATTTCTTTTGCGTATTCCGACGACCCGAACTCACTCTCTACGTCGGAGATATCGCTCGCCTCGCCAGCACGCAATAGCACGATGGTGTGGTCCGCCGACGCAAAATGCATCTTCGCGGTCCTGTGCACCTCCTTCAGAATCCCCACCACTCCAAGCACCGGTGTGGGATAGATGCCTTCTCCCAGCGTCTCGTTGTAGAAACTCACATTGCCGCCGGTGATGGGGATCTCTAATTCTTCGCAAGCCTTGGTTATGCCATCAATGGTTTGTGAGAACTGCCACATGATGTGCGGCTTCTCAGGATTTCCGAAGTTCAAGCAATTGGTTGCGCCTACAGGGGTTGCTCCAGAACACGCGACCTTGCGCGCGGCCTCAGCCACGGCATGCATGGCACCCAAACGTGGATCGAGATAGCACCAGCGTCCATTGCCGTCGAGAGCCATCGCCAGTCCGCGCTGCGGCCCTTCGCGGTTTGAATCCTTGATGCGAATCACGCCAGCGTCGCCCGCGCCCGGAGCTTCCACAGTATTGGTTTGCACCATGTGGTCGTATTGCTGCCAAACCCATCGTTTGCTGCATATGTTCGGGGTGGCTAGAAGCTGCTTTAGATCTTTCGTGAAGTCGTCGGTTTCGCCCAGCTTGATTTCTGCTGGCATCTCGCGTGGAACCGGCGGCTCCCACCGAGCCAGCGGACGCTTGTAGACCGGCGCATCGTCCGTGAGCGCCTGATTCGGAATTTCGGCGACGACTTCACCATGCTGCAGCACGCGCAACTTGTTGTCGGTCGTCACCTTGCCGACTTCCACTGCATCCAGTCCCCACTTTTCGAAAACGCGAAAAACTTCCTGCTCGCGCCCCTTTTGCGCGACCAGCAACATGCGTTCCTGGGATTCGCTCAGCATGATCTCGTAAGGACTCATTCCGGTTTCGCGTTGTGGCACGCGGTCGAGTTCGATCTCGATGCCGACATTCCCGCGCCCGCCCATCTCGCAGGTCGAACACGTAAGTCCCGCCGCACCCATATCCTGAATGCCGACTATGGCGCCGGTCTGCATGGCTTCGAGGCAGGCTTCAAGCAGCAACTTCTCCAGAAACGGATCGCCGACCTGTACGTTGGGGCGCTTGGCCTCTGATCCTTCGCTGAATTCCTCGCTAGCCATGGTGGCCCCGTGGATGCCGTCGCGGCCGGTCTTCGCGCCGACGTAGATCACCGGATTGCCCTCGCCGGCGGCGCGCGCGTAGAAAATCTGATCTTTTCGGACCAGACCGAGAGCGAACGCGTTCACCAGCGGGTTGCCCGAATAGCAGGGCTCAAACTTTGTCTCGCCGCCGAGGTTGGGCACGCCAAAGCAGTTGCCGTAGGAGGCAACTCCTGCGACGACGCCTTCGAGGATGGAGTGGTTGCGGTGGATTTCATTCTGCGTTGTGCCGATGGAAGCCACTGCCGAGCCTTGCTCGGCAGGACAGCCGAGGGCGGCTGTCCCCACATGAGTTTTGCTGGGCACAATGGGCCCGAAGCGCAGCGAATCCATTACCGCCACCGGTCTTGCGCCCATGGTAAAAATGTCGCGGAGAATTCCGCCTACGCCGGTGGTTGCCCCCTGAAACGGCTCGATGAACGACGGGTGATTGTGCGACTCGATCTTGAAAGCACAGGCCCAACCATCACCGATGTCGATGATGCCAGCATTCTCACCGGGCCCCTGCAGCACCAACTTGCTGCGCGTGGGCAAGCGCTTGAGGTGCACGCGCGACGACTTGTAGGAGCAGTGCTCGCTCCACATCACGCTGAAGATGCCGAGTTCGGTGAGCGTGGGCTCGCGTCCGCCTAGAAGTTGTTTGATCTTTTCGTACTCGTCGGGCGTAAGGCCGTGCTGCCGAATCGTCTCCGGAATGAAGGCTTGGGCTGAAGAGGTGCTCATGGAAGGTATGTCTATTGTCGCATTTCTCTTGGGGGCAGTAGCGAGGAATCTTGAAATTTTCCAACAGGTACAAAGGACGCCCAACCGCCAGCTGGGCGTGACGCCGCGGTTACTGTCGTAAGACGTAACAAGTTACGTCTCTACAGACGGAACGGGCCACCCTGTCTCCAAGATGGCCCCGACGCGACTACGGTTGGCAGTGGCAGCAGTCACCAGCGGGAATCGAAGGGGGCGGTGGCGTCGATCTGGTTGAAGATCGTCTGGCCGCCCGAGGACGAGGTGGCCTGGGTTGCGGTCAAGGCGGTAACAGAGACCAGGTGGACTGCACTGCCGCCCACGTCGGCGACGGGCACGGTCAGCTTGATAACCCCAGGACTGGCGGGTGTGTAAGTGCCCTGGATGCTGTGGGCCGGGGGATAGGTTAGGAACTTGCCATGGGTTGAGTCGATGGACGCGGTCTCGCCGTCAAAGAAAGTGGGCGCCTGGCCGCCGTCCGATTCCATGGCCGCGAAGTACGTGTGACCAGCGCCATTAGCGTCCGGGACTTCCCAGCGCACCAGCCAGACGGCATTGGCCCCGCCCAGGGTGGGGGAAACGAGGAGGCTGGTGAGATCTTTCACGTTGATGGTGATCTGGTAGTGCTGCGAATCCGGTTTCGTAATCGCCGCTGACTGGATCACCAGGTTTGCTGATGCCGGCGTGATCGAACCGTTGGCGGAAAAGAAAGCGTCAGGCGAACCTTGCGCGCTGCCGGTCGCTCCTGCCGCTCCCTTGACCTGGCCGAAGCGGGTGTAAAGGCTGGGGCCGGAGATTTGCCGGTTGAAGGCGATGACGGCAGAGGAGGTTCCACCGACAAAATTTTGATTAACCGCATCGGCCCAGACCACGTTAGCCTCACCATGCAGGCCGGTATTCACGCTCAGGAAGTCGAGCACACCGCGGTCGCCTCCGGTGGAGCATCCGATTCCCATGGTGCAGATGGCTCCATAGTGATTGGAGACTTCCGAGACCTGCGTGGTGGTGAAGGTAGGCGCGGCGCTGAGGGCGTTAAGGCTCTGGGCCATCATGACGAGCCAGTGAGCCTGAATCGCGCTCGATCCGCAGGGTTGCGCCGGGCAGGAGCCGAGAGTGCTCGTGCCGTACCAGACGATGTCAACTCTTCCCGCGTCACCGGCGGCGATCCAGGGGAAGACGTTGGTTTGCAGAGTGGGCGCGGCCGCAGTGACCTTGATTGGCGCGCCCCAGTGCGCACCGTGATCGGCGGAGGCGGACATGAAAATCTGGCTGGTGCCGTTGATGTTGCCGCTGCTGGAATCAACCGTGGCCTGCGACCAGACCGCGTAGAGATTGCCGGCACTGTCGATGGTGAAGGGAGCAAAATCCTGCCCGACCGTGACCGTGCTGTTGCCGCTGGAATCGAGCGGGGCGCTGTATACGATGTTGGTGGTGCACAGCGACGGTTGCATCTGGCAAAGGGTTTGGCCCTTGGTCAGAGTAATGGCAGTGGCGCTGGAGTATCCCTGGGGAAAGCGCACCATGACGATGGCGTTGGAATTGCCATTTGCGTCACCTCCGCTGATGATGTGCCCAGAAGCATCAACCAGCGCGGTGTGTCCAATATAAACGCCGCCGCTGGGGTCGGTGAGAATGCCGGAAACGATGCCGTCGGGTTCGATCTGTTGCGCCGGCAACGGGGTGAACGTCACCCCATCCTGCGAGCGCGTGATTTCGACGATATTGTTGCCCACATTGCCCAGTCCGCAACCGGTGGTGCACTGCGCAACCTCATCAACCGTCTGGTACAGCGCGCCTCCTGCCTGCGGATCACCAAAGGCCGCAATCCACGGGCGATCCACGCCGACGGCGTCTGCGGCGTTGCAGGTACTGAGCCAGGTGCCGCCCTCGTCAGAACTGACGCTGTTGCTGACATCGGTGAGCCCCTGAAGGTCGGCAAAGTAGAGGCGATTCTTTGAGTCCACGGCTAAGGCGGAGTCTCCGCCGCCGACGCAAGTGACGTTCGGTTTTCCATAGGGCGGCAGATTCCCCGGTACGAGGTGGAAAGTCTTCCCGTGATCGGTGGAACGCCAGACGAAACTGGCGGTGGTGGAAAATCCAAAGGGAGCGGAAACATAGATGCGATCTTGGGAGTCGATCGAAAGGCTGGGCTCGCCCGTGACGCGCTGATGATCCACGATAACTTCGCGGCCAAAAGCTGGAACCGTAGTGCTGCTTCCGCTCGCATTGACTGCTGGGGCGAGCCAGAAGGCGGAGACTGAAACCATCAGCAGAGCCACGGCGAGAGCGGCGGCAAGCCAGGAGGAAGACTTCTGATCTTTCGCCCGGCGCGAGATGGTGGGATCGCAGGTAGAGTTGTTGCTCGCAGGTTGATGACTCCGATGGCGAGGAAACAGAACAGCGCCGAAACCGGAAATCATCCTTGATGTTTTCATTGCGTGTTCTCCTTATCTTTTTTCGAAAATCTTTTTCGAAAGCGGGCAGACGAGGGGGCAAACAACTTTCTGGGCTGCCGACGCAGCACTGCGAAACATCCCGGCAACGGCTGCTCAGCCAAACTAGGCACAGACTCAGGATTCATGTCGAAATCGTTCCCAGACGCGATTGGTGTCCCGGGAAAGCTGCGAGACGGAAGCTGGATGCGGACGGGAATCCGAGGGTTGCCGAGATTTCTTTGCTCGAGTCGAAAGGCTGCTGAATTTGCTGCAAGGACTCTGGACAAAAGCCCCTTCCGGGATTCGTTGGTTGAAGGCCGGGGCCTAGTATGATTTCAACGGAATGAAATCCATCATCGTGGGAACGGCCGGGCATATCGACCACGGGAAGACAGCGTTGGTGAAGGCGCTGACCGGAATCGACGCGGATCGACTGGAGGAAGAGAAACGGCGAGGCATCACCATTGACCTCGGATTTGCGCACATGGACTTGCCGGGCACGAATGGCGAGAAGTTGCGGCTGGGTTTTGTGGACGTACCCGGGCACGAGCGATTTGTGCGCAACATGCTGGCTGGGGTGGGCGGCATTGACCTGGTGCTGCTGGTAATTGCGGCGGACGAGTCCGTTAAGCCCCAAACGCGGGAGCACTTCGACATCCTGCAACTTCTCGGCGTGCAGCGCGGAATCACGGTGCTGACCAAGTCCGATGCGGTCGACGCGGAGACGCTCGATGTGGTGCGACTGGAGGTGGAGGAATTTCTGCGCGGTACATTCCTGGATCAAACAAGCTTGGATCGAACAAGTTTGGATAGACCAAAATCGGACGATTTAAAGTCGATCATCGCCGTAAGTTCGCTCACCGGGGCAGGACTGGAGCAATTGAAGCAAGCAATAGTCGAGGCCGCCGGCGAAGTGCAGCCACGGGACTCGCAAGCGATCGCCCGTTTGCCCATCGACCGGGTGTTCACCATGAAGGGGTTCGGGACGGTGGTGACGGGAACACTGATTGCGGGGACGATTCGCACGGAAGACGAGATGGAAGTTTTTCCCAGAGGGCGGCGAGTACGCGTGCGCGGCTTGCAGGTGCACGGTCAAAATGCGGAGGCGGCAATCGCGGGACAACGGACAGCTCTGAACTTGGCGGGGGCGAGCACGGAAGATTTGTCGCGAGGGATGACGCTGGCGCCACCGGGGACGTTCGAGGCAACGCGGCGTGCGGACGTGAGGTTGCGACTCTTGTCTTCTGCGCCGCGTCCGCTGAAGAACCGCGCGCGGGTGCATTTTCATTCGTACACGATGGAGACCGTGGCAGAAACCGTGCTGCACGGGACCAAACAAATTGCGCCGGGTGAGGAGGCATTTGTCCGGCTGAAGCTGCCGGAAGCGGTACTGTTGTTGCCTGGAGACCGATTCATCATCCGGCAGTTTTCGCCAGTAGTCACGATTGGGGGCGGAGTTGTGTTGGACGCGGCACCGATCCTGCGCAGGCCGGGACAAGGCGATCTCCTGCAAACCCTGGCCGGCGGCAATGCTGAGGCGATTCTGCAAGCGCGGATTGCACGGAGGCAGCAGGACGGCATTTCGTTGTCCCGCCTGGTTGGAGAGACCGGCTGGACAAGAAGCCTGATCGAATCCCTACTGAGCGGCCCGGTGAAGCAGGGGCGCGTTGTGCGGATCGCGGACGTGTTCCTGGAATCATCCGCGGTCGACGCGCTGAAGCGGCTCTTCGTCAGCAGGGTCGGTGCCTTTCACGAGAAGAATCCTCTGGTGGCGGGAATCAGCAAGGAAGAATTGCGAGGGCAAGCTAAGGCGAGTCCAGAGGTTTTCGATGCGGTGGTCGCGATGCTGGTGCGCGAAAAGAAAATTGAAGTCACGGGCGACCTGGTGCGACTCCCCGGACTCGGTGTGGTCATGAAAGACGAAGAGGCGGCCGCGAAAAAGAAGATCGAAGAGATCTTCGGGCAGGCCGGGTTGAAGGTGCCGGCGCTGCGGGAAGTGATCGCAGGGCTGACGGTGGACAAAGTTCGGGCGCAAAAAATTGTGACGCTCTTGCTGCGGGATAAGGCGTTGATCAGGGTGTCCGATGACCTTGTATTTCATCGCAGCGCGCTGGATGAGTTGCGGCGGCAGATCGCCGCTTACCGGGTGAAATCTTTGAAGATCGACGTGGCGCAGTTCAAGGAACTGACAGGAGTGACACGGAAATATGCCATTCCTCTGCTGGAGTATCTGGATCGTGAGCGCGTAACCAAGCGCATCGGAGATGCGCGCGAGATTCTTTAGGTGCCTTCAGAACCCTTAACGCAGAGGGCACGGAGGATACAGGGCAGAGCAAGAACTCTAGCTTCATCCGTGGGAATCCCCGCAGATCCGTGGCAAAGAAGTTATATCCTTTCCTCGGGGAACTCCAATTCCAAGCCTAGCGGGTCGGTTAAGCGGTTGGTCAGGTTGGCCAGGCCTGCCAGCACATGGATGTCGACGATTTCCGGCTCCGAAAAATTTCTGGTCAAGGGCGCGAAGTCGGCGTCGGTGATGTCGTGCGGCACCCGCGTCAGTTTGTCGATGTAGTCGAGTGCTGCCCGCTCTTTCTCCGTGTAGCGCGAATAGTTGCCCGCCTTGAGCGCAGACCAATCTTCTGTGGTGAGACCGACTCGCCTCGACGAGGCAAGATGGTGCTGGGTTCAATAGTGGCACCGGTTGATCAGCGAAACGCGGATATAGATCAATTCATAGAGCTTGCGGTCGAGGGAGCGGCCCACACTGGTATAGAAGCTTAGAAAATTCTTAAGCATCTCGGGACGGTGCGCGAGAGCTTTCTGTACGTTGCCAGGCTTGCCGCGAAGAGTCTTCTCGTAGATTTCTTTCACTTCGGGGTTTGCACCTTCCGGGCTAATCAGGCTAATGCGTGCCATCGAATTCTCCGGGATTGCAGTAAAACTTCTTTGGTCTTCATCATCATCATCGCAGATTGGCAGGTTTTGTGCAGGCGGCCGAGGCGAGCGTGGTTCAAGAAAACAGGCTCGATGCCGATAACTTGATTATGGACTCCTGCATGGGAACCCTGAGAACCATGATCTGCGTTGCGGCGCTAGTTTCCGCGGGGAGCCTTGCTGCGTGTGCGCAAGGAGCCTCCGATGCCGATGCAGCATCCAAGATCCTCGCTCTCGAAGGTGCATGGAACCAAGCGGTCGAGACCAGGGACACGAAGGCATTGAATGCAATCTTCGACAACTTCCTGGTTTATGTAGAGCATGACGGCCGCGTGATGAGCAAGGCGGAGTATCTGGCCACCGTGAAAAGAGCCGGCGGAAATCCGCAGCAGGTCACGACGGAAGGGATGACGGCGCACATCTGGGGCACCACGGCGATCGTCACCGGAATTTACCGTGAGAAAGGCGTGCACGACGGGAAGCCGTACAACCGGCGAGGGCGCTTCATCGATACCTGGATATTCAAGAACGGGATCTGGGTTTGCGTTGCGGCTCAAGCAACGCTGGTACAGCCCTGAAGATTGGTGCTCCCAGACGCTGAATTTTGGGGGCCACAGTGGTTGTCACCGGCGTCTGCATCGCGAAGGGCATGGAAAACGGAAAACCTTATGTGCGACGCGGGCGCTTCGTCGATATTTGGGCTTGTAAAGATGGGAGCTCGCTGTGCGTTGCGACCCAGCCAACTGCGATTCTGCGCTGAGGCTGCCGCGTTGTTTGCGGTGGATGTCATTCGTCGCATAGTGCGCGCGAAAGGTAGAGCAGAGATGTGGAAGCTGCTTTCTGTCTTTCTGTTGTTGTTGGCGACACCTCGATTGAACGCTCAGAGTGCAGTGCAGAGTACCGAGCAGGAGAGAATCCTGGCGCTGGAAAGTTCGTGGAATCAGGCGGAGCAGCAAAAAGACGCAGCGGCATTAAAGATACTGCTGGGGCCAGAACTGGTTTACGTCGACTATGATGGCACAATAATGAACAAGGCGGAGTATTTGGCCAGCGTGCACTCACCGTCGCTGCATCCGGAGCGGATTGTGAACGAGTCTATGACCGTGCAACTGTATGGTGCTGTTGCGGTGGTGAACGGCGTGTATCGTGAAAAGGGCGTCAAGAGTGGAAAACCCTACGCGTTCCGGGGGCGCTTTACGGATACCTGGATCAGTGCGAGGGGGAGTTGGGTTTGCGTAGCCAGCCAATCGACCTTGATCATGCATTGATGCGAAGTATCTGCGTGCATAGCCAAACTAGGCAAAGCCACGCCGATTCGCTACTGATATATTCTTCCTGCTGATGCTCCTGATTCGTCCCGCGACCGTGAATGACGTGGCGCTGCTGCGGACGATGATCCGCGAACTGGCAGAATATGAGCGCGAGCTTGATATGGTTGAGATCACGGAGGCGGACTTAATGCGGGATGGATTTGGAGCAAATCCTAAGTTTCGCGCGCTGATTGCTGAGTGGGAGGAGCAGCCTGCGGGATACGCCCTGTTTTTTGGCTACTACTCGACCTGGACAGGGACGGGATTGTTTCTGGAAGACCTGTTTGTGCGGGAGCGGTTTCGCGGTCGCGGGATCGGGAGGGCGTTGTTTGCGTCGGTCGCGCGCATAGCGGTGCGAGAAAATTGTTACGGAGTGCAATGGGAAGTGCTGGACTGGAATGAGAAGGCGATCGAGTTCTACAAATCTTTGGGAGCGGAGTTCCGCGATCGATGGCGGCCGGTGTTGCTGACGGACGACGCACTGCGGGAGTTGGCGGAGAAAGCATCGTGAGCGCAACTTCGGGGGATTGCAAATTTGGTTTTGACTCGCTGCAAGTAATAAACGAACTCTTCTGGAGGAAGAGCAATATGAAATCTGCGAGCCTTTTGACGGTTTTGTTGTGTACAACGGCCTTGTTTGCTCCGGGGCAAGACGCATCCGATTCCGCCACCAAGTCGAAAATTGCGGCCCTGGAAGGCGCATGGAACCAGGCGTACAAGTCGGGAGACGCAAAGGCGCTGGATGCGCTCCTCGACAACGGCATTGTGCTGGTGAACGATGACGGCTCAGTGCAGACCAAGGCGGAGTTTTTGGCAAGCGTGAAGCCGTCTGGCACGCAAGCCGGTTCCCAGGAGCAGCAGGTCGCGCCGGAGTCGATGACGGTGCACGTGTTTGGGAATACGGCGATTGCCACGGGGGTATTTCGAGCCAAAGGAGTGGAAGGCAGGAAATCCTACGTTCGCCGGGAGCGCTTCATCGACACGTGGATCTACAAAGACGGGCACTGGGCTTGCGTTGCCACCGACGCTACGCCGATCCTGCACTGAAATGCTGGGGTAGGTCGCAAATAATGGAAGCTTTGGTCAGAATTATCGGCGCCGGGCTGGCGGGGTCAGAGGCGGCGTGGCAGTGTGCGCGTCGGGGCGTGGACGTGGAGCTGATTGAGATGCGTCCAGTGCGGTCGACGCCAGCGCACCAGACGGCGGACTTCGCGGAGCTGGTGTGTTCCAACTCGCTGAAATCGGACAGTGAGCACACGGCTCCGTGGCTATTGAAAGAAGAAATGCGGCGGGCGGGATCGCTGCTGCTGAAGATTGCCAGGGCCTGTGCGGTTCCGGCGGGACATGCGTTGGCGGTCGACCGGGTAACGTTTGCGGCGAAGGTTACGGAGGCAATTTCGCGGGAGCCGCGGATTACGGTGCGACGGGCAGAAGTGACTTCCATTGAGGAAGTGGGCGAGCAAATCACCATCATCGCTACCGGGCCGCTGACTTCGGAGGCGCTGGCGGGGGAGATTGCGCGGTTGAGTGTAGGATCGCCGACCTCAGCGGCTGAAGCCGCTGAGACCGCAGCGGTGGAAGCGCTGCGCCACCCAAAGACAAAAATTCTCCATGCACCCGAGACAGGTAGCTCACACAATCTTTACTTCTATGACTCGATCAGTCCGATTGTGGAGGCAGAGTCGATCGACATGGCCCGGGTATATATGGCGGCGCGCTACGACAAAGGCTCGGCGGACTACATTAACTGTCCGATGACGCAAGAGGAATACGATCGCTTTCTGGACGCGTTGCTGGCGGCGCAACCGGTGGAAGAACGCGAATGGGAAAAGCTTAATTACTTCGAGGGCTGTTTGCCGATCGAGGAGATTGCGCGGCGCGGGCGGGACACCTTGCGCTTTGGGCCGATGAAGCCGGTCGGGCTGAAGGATCCGCGAACCGGGCGGATGCCATATGCGGTGGTGCAGTTGCGGCAGGAAAATCTGCGTGCGGATTCCTACAACCTGGTGGGATTTCAGAATCACTTGAAGTTTGGGGAGCAGGCGCGTGTGCTGCGGATGATTCCGGGGCTGGAGAACGCGCGGTTTCTGCGCTACGGGCAGATTCACCGCAATACTTACATCAATTCTCCTGCTCTGCTGCGAGAGACGTTGCAGATGAAGGCGCATCCCCGAGTTCTGTTTGCCGGGCAGATTTGCGGCGTGGAAGGCTATGTGGAGTCGATTGCCACCGGGCTCGTTGCGGGGATGCACGCGTCGGCGATGGTAGCTGGATCAGAGCCGGTTGCCCCACCTCGCGCGTCGGCGTTTGGATCGCTGGCCCACTACGTTACTCATGCGGATCCGAAAGATTTCCAGCCGGCAAATATTACATTTGACCTCTTGCCCGCCTTAGCGAACAAAATCCGCGACCGGAAGGAACGGCACCGGATGCAGTGCGAGCTTGCGGTTCGTCATTTTGATGAGTGGATGGAGAGGACTCAGTTGCTGGCGGCGGGGTGAGGTGCCGAAAACCATCATCGCTGAGGAAGCGGACAGTCGCTGAGGTGGGGATAAAGAATCTGCGTGGCACGTCAGATTCAAATTCGACGGGCCCAACCCGATGATGCCGCTGCGATTGCTGTTGTGCTCTATGAATCCTTCGTCGAGTACAAGGCTCTCTACACCGATGAAGCTTTTGCCGCAACAACTCTGTGCAAGGAGCAGATAGAGTCTCGCATGCGGGAAGGTCCGGTCTGGGTGGCGTCGTGGGATGCAACGATAGTGGGTACCGTCTCCGCTGTCGGAAGTGGCGAGGCACTGTACGTCCGGGGAATGGCGGTTTTGCCGGCGGCCAGGGGATCGGGAGCCGGATCTGCACTCTTAAGGCAAGTAGAAAGCTGGGCCGCGGTCGAGGGGGCGCCCAGAATTTTTCTTAGCACGACACCATTCCTTGAGTCCGCGATCCGCCTGTACGAGAAATTTGGGTTCCAGCGGACGAGTGAAGGGCCCTTCGATCTCTTCGGCACGCCGCTATTCACGATGGAGAAGAACCTCTCGCGATAAGAGCGTGTCGCGACAACTAAACCTCGTGCCCTTCGCTGAATAGCCTGCATGGTTCGCGCCGGCGGCGATCTTCTAGCTTCATTTCTGCAACAAAATATCTCTGGAATCCGTATCCAATGTTGGGCGGCACGGAATCCGGGAGAGCTTACCTTCCGCGCTGCGCCGCGTCCAACCGCCAGACTGCGCTATGTCGTTGAGCGATCTCATTTTCGATGTGCTGCGAACCTTGTGGGCGCACAAGTTGCGGGCATTTCTGACCATGTTCGGGATTGCCTGGGGAATTGTGTCGATTGTGCTGATGGTGGCGGCGGGAGAGGGCCTGCGCAAGGGCCAGGAGGATCAGGCCAGGAATCTGGGCAAAGACGTGATGATTGTTTTCCACGGGCGCACCAGCCTGCAGGCCGGCGGGACACACGCAGGACGAGTGGTGCACTGGGAAGATCAGGACGTGCCGGTGGTGCAGTCTGACTCTCCGGACTGTGAATACGCCGTTCCCGAGCTGGAGCAGGATACCGTGCTCACGCACAGCAATTTCAACAATGCAGCATTCACGGTGACCGGATCGTATCCACAGTTCGGCTACATCCGCAGTCTCGACGTGGGGCAGGGACGCTTCTACGACTGGGATGATATGCGCGAGCAAAGGCGCGTGGCGTTTTTGGGATCGGACGCGGCCAAACAATTATTTCAAGGACGCAATCCCGTGGGCGATACGGTTTACCTGAACGCCTTTCCCTACATCGTGATTGGCGTGATGGCTAAGAAGAAACAGGACTCGAGCTATGACGGCTGGGATGTGAACAAGGTTTTTGTGCCGTTCTCCGCCATGCGGCGTGACTTTCCCGACAAGCCACCCGGGACGTCGAGCACTTTCGATCAATTGCTGGTGACGCCGAAATCTGTCGAGCAGCATGAAGCCTGCAAGCACGAAGCGCGCGTAGCGCTGGCGCGTATGCATCGCTACGACCCCGCGGACAAGGAGGCTTGTCCCATCTGGGACACCGTGCAAGAGGCGCAGGCCTTCAAGACGATGACCGACGGAATGAAATATTTCCTGGGAGCAGTGGGAATTGTGACGCTGCTGCTGGGCGGTATCGGCGTGATGAATGTGATGATGGTGGCGGTACGGGAACGGACGCGGGAGATTGGAGTCCGCAAGGCGATTGGGGCTCCGTCGGGAACCATTTTGCGGCAATTCTTTTTCGAGGCCTTGATTATTGCGTCCCTCAGCGGAGTGATCGGGTTGGGAGTCGCGTTCGGATTTTGTGCGCTGGTGAATCTGTTGCCCATGCCGGACTTCTTTGCCGGTTTACTGCCGAGTTGGACTTCAGGGCTGGTGGCGACAGGCTTGTTAGGGACGATTGCCGTGGGCGCGGCGCTGTACCCGGCGCGGATCGCGGCGTCCATCGATCCGATTGAGGCGTTAAGGTATGAAGCCGGAGGATGAAAAAGGCTTTTTAGCACAAAGGAAGACTTGGATTTGTAACTTCGTGAAACTTCGTGCCCTTGGTGGTTCACAGATTTTCAACGAATGCTGATTGAGATTATTCTCGAGGCCTGGATCGCGCTGAAGCGGAACCTTACGCGCAGTCTGCTGACCATGCTGGGGATTGTCTGGGGGATTGCTACTGTCACCCTGCTGATCGCGTATGGAAGCAGCTTCCGCAGCGTTCTGGTGCATGGGTTTGATGCCTTTGGCAAGAGTGTGGTGATTTGCTGGCCGCAGCAGACCAGCGAGCAGCCGGGTGGGCAGCGCGCGGGCAAGAAAGTTCTTCTCGAGCAGGCTGACCTGGAGATGGTGAAGCAGACGGCTCCGCTAGTGAAGCATGTGTGTTTGGAGACCGTAAGGCGGCCGGGAATCGCCTATGGTGACCGCATGGTGGGAACGGCGCCGGTGCGCGGAGTTTGTCCCGAGTACGGCGAAATGCGGAACGAAGTGCCTTCGGAAGGACGCTGGATCAACTCGGAGGACGAACTGGAGCGGCGGCGCGTGATCTTCCTGGGTGGCCGTCTCAAGGAACAACTCTTCAGCGGGCGTCCCGCAGTGGGAGAGACGGTACTCGTGAGCGGAGTGCGCTTCACCGTGGTCGGAGTGATGGCACGCAAGATCCAACTCAGCAATTATTTCAGCAGCGACGACGAGTCGTCTTGGATTCCTTATTCCGCGGCGGGCGATTTGTGGAACACGCGATACGCCGCCGTAATGGTGTTTGAGCCCATTGCGCCCCAATTCGAGAAGAAGGCGATGGCACAGGTTTTGGCGGCGGTGGCGACCAGACAGCAATTTTCGCCGACCGATCCGAAAGCCTTCCAGATGTTTGGGCGGGACGAGTTTCGTCCGGTGATTGACGCGCTGACGATCGGCTTGCAGGTCTTGCTGACCTTCATTGGCACTTTGACTCTCGGGATTGGCGGCGTCGGGGTGATGAATATCATGCTGGTGTCGGTGGACGAGCGGATTCGCGAGATCGGGTTGCGGCGCGCGCTGGGCGCACGGAAGCGGCACATCAAGCTGCAGTTTCTGGCCGAGACCCTGTTGATCATGATGGCGGGCGGGGCCATCGGCGTGGCACTTTCGTATGCGATTGCGGCTGCAGTAGGCACGCTGCCGTTGATGGGACCTCTGTTTGAGGACGATTCGGGACAGGCGGACATCCACCTGCGGATTTCGATGCTGACGGTGATGGTCTCGAGCGTTGTGCTCTTGATCGTAGGAGTGCTCAGCGGGATGGTTCCGGCGTTGCGGGCCTCGAAGCTGGACCCGGTGGAGGCGCTGCGGTACGAGTGAGATTAGAAGTCAGAAGTGAGAAGTCAGAGGTCAGAATGTAGAATCAGGAAGGGCTACAGCGCCGCATTTAGCCTTGCATCCTACCTTCGCATTTTTTGTCCTCCAGAATTGATTTGATCCGCGTCTCGATTCGCAGTACCTTGCTGGTGAGCGACTCACGCCGAGGTGGACCTTGCCGATTTCTTCGGTCGATACAATTCCTCTTGCTTTTCGGCATACCAAGGAGCAATTGGTGCAGCCGTTTCGATTTGGACAATGGAACCGGCTTGCCATCGTGGGATTGCTGGCAGGCGAACTTGGGTCCAGCGGCGGGTGCAACGGCCCCAGCAATTTCAATTTTCCGCAGCGGACGGACGGTTCGCAGCACCTTCTCGATCCGGGATTGTGGTCGACCGATCCGGCGCTGTTTGCCGCGCTGATTGCAGTGCTCGTCTTCGCGGGACTGGTGCTCGGCATCCTGCTCATGTATGTGAGCAGCGTGATGCGGTTCATCCTGTTCGATAGTGTGGTGGCGAAAGAGTGCCACATTCGCCAGGCTTGGAGCCGCAGGCAGGGTCCGGGGTTGAAGTACTTCTTGTTCAAGCTGTTGTACCTGCTGACGACGGTCGGCGGCATTGTGGTGCTGGTTGGAATTCCGGCGGCGTTTGCATTCGCGGTGGGATGGCTAAAAGCTCCAAAGGAACATCTGGCGCCGCTGATTTTGGGCGGCATCGTTTTGTTCTTTTTGCTGCTTGGGTTCGTGCTGGCTCTGGCGATAATTTATGTGCTGACCAAGGACTTCGTAGTACCGCAGATGGCGCTGGAGAACATTGGCGTCCCCGAGGGATGGCGCCGTCTATGGGCGATGATGAAGGCCGAAAAGGGCGGCTACGCCGGCTATCTGGGGATGAAGATCGTGATGGCGATCGGCGCGGCGGTGATGGTTGGAGTAGCGGCGCTGATCCTGGGATTGATTATCGCGATCCCGACGATCGGCTTGAGCATTGTCGCGGTCCTGACCGGGAAATCGGCGGGGCTGACGTGGAATGCCTACACCATCACGCTGGCGGTGGTGGTGGGGAGCGTTCTGCTGGCAGGATTTCTATATCTGGTTTCGCTGATTTCAGTGCCGGTGATCGTATTTTTCCCGGCGTATTCGATTTACTTCTTTGCGGCGCGCTATCCAGCGTTAGCGGCAGTATTGTACCCGGCGCCGCCAGAGCCGGCAGGAGCGACAGAAGTTCCGCCGTTCGAGCCGCCTCCATTACCGCCAGAGGCCGCGCCCATCGGATAAGGGTCGCTTCAAGGGATTGCTGAATCCGGCGAAGTTCCTGTAAAATCTAGGTTTGGCCTACAAGTTCTGATCCTTCTGGGAGTAGTCATGGCACAACAATGTGAGATCTGCGGCAAGAAGCCGCAAGCGGGAAACCGCATCAGCCACGCCCACAATGTGACCAAGCGACGCTGGAACGTGAACCTGCGTCCGGTCCACGCCCGCGTGGGGGCGGCCACCAAGCGTATGCGCGTCTGCACGTCTTGCCTGCGCAGCGGCAAAGTGGTCAAGGCATAGCACTCGACCACAGATAGTCTTTCTGCCGAACAAGCGGTCATCTTAACCACAGACGGTCCAGAGGATAAGCCTGGACTTGTTGGAAATTCCTCTGTGTTCCTCTGTGCCCCCTGTGGTTAAGGTTCTTCTTCACGCGAGTGCGATCACATCAATTTCCACCAGCACATCCTTGGGCAGGCGCGCCACTTCGACCGTCGAACGGGCCGGAAAGGCAGAGCTGAAATATTTGCCGTAGACCTCGTTCATGGCTGAGAACTCGCTCATGTTCTTGAGGAATACGGTGGAGCGCACAACTTTGCCGAGGCCACTCCCCGCGGCTTCGAGGATTTCTGACAAATTACGCAAGACGCGGTCGGTCTGCGCAGCAATGTCGCCTTTTATCACCTGCTGAGTCGCGGGATCGAACGCCACCTGACCGGAGACGAACACGAATCCGTTCGCTTTGACAGCCTGCGAGTAGGGGCCGATAGGCTGAGGGGCGTCCTTAGTGAAAATAACTTCGCGCATTGGGGTCTCCGCCGCTGATTAACGCAGATGTACGCAGAAAGGTCAAGCTATCACGGGCCGTCTTGGTGGGGGTCCGGCGCCAAAGCCGTCGATGGAAAGTGAAGAGATAAGGGCGCTGGGGATCAAGCCTTTGAACGTGTGGACACTTTGAGATTTTCTCGCCGAACGTCCCTTCGA
>WNFC01001360.1_pt1 | contig 34815 bp, 21 predicted proteins | sample 5400541 | NCBI WGS metagenome assembly WNFC01 (sample SAMN13153342, study PRJNA577476) | soil metagenome | isolation source: 120 cm saprolite under Douglas fir tree site 2 hole 2 replicate 1 | place: USA:California | collected 2015-04-18
ATTTGACGTTTGGGTCGGCGGGCATGCTCGAACTCAAGGAGATCGAAAACGGCGTGTTGTTCGCAGCGCTTCCGCCCGAAGCGGCGAGATTAGGATAAGTGGAGTTACCGTTAATGATCGTGACGCCTGAGGTTGAGCTGGTCAGCGTCGTACTGATGCCCGTGGCAGCCAACAAGCCGGTATTATTCAAAATAATATTCAACGTCCCGCTTTCGCCGGGATCGATTGACCCGTTACCGTTGCCACCGGTTTCAGTTTGGGAGACTGGCCCAAGTTCAAGAAATGCTGTGCCCACTACCGGAGCTCCCATTGACTGCAAGGCTGCGTAAGGCATGACGATGCCGGCCCCGGAATTTCGATCTGTGCCGGCTCCTTCGATATCAATGGCTGTGCCGGTGAGCACCGCTTTGATCTGGGCCGGCGTTAACGCGGGGTTTGCGGATCTGATCAGGGCCGCAATCGCTGCCGCATGTGGAGCCGCTGCTGACGTTCCATAAAACTTGGTCGGGAATCCGCCGGCGCCGGAGACGCTGACACCATCGGCTGCGGTCACGTCCGGCTTTTGCAAAACCGTTCCGCCATTCGACGAGAAGTTGCCTGGAGTGATTGCCGTACTGTTGCCGTTGAAGAAAATCCGGCGCGGTCCGTCGGAGCTGAATGTCTCAACCTTGTTACCCGAGTTAAAGACAGCCGGAAACGTGCAAACTGCGCAAACGGCCGCAACCCCGTAAGCTCCTGAAGCGGCATTGTGCCCGTGCGTTTCGCCGTCGGTATTAAAGTTGAGCCGGCCGCGATTAGTGCTCAGGTGGAGAAAGCGGTTGGCCGCTCCCGTCTTCTGGAGAATCACTACGCGGTTATTAAGTATGTCCCCGCTGCTAACCTGTTCGTATGGATCTTGAGTGCCGCTCTGGATGTTGGTTGAAGAAGCAACCACGGCGGTGCCCGTACTATTAAGGACAAACAGATCGTAGTCGTTGCTGGCTCCGCCCAGAGGATCCGCCCAATGCAGATTCAGCGGGCCGCCGCTTGCGGTGATCGTGTCGTACTGAGAAACCGCAGCAGTCGGATCAAAGTCGTGGACCTTTCCACCCGGCACAAGCGAAAGAGTGCCGCCATCGACAAAGTCTCCTTCCCAGGTGCCCGAGGTGCCATCATTCTTGTTGCCCGAATTAGCGGCTGAAGAAAAATAGAGGGCCCCTGAGGCAACTACGTCATTGACCGCCTGAGTGGCAACGCCCGCGTTGTTGGTCGATATCACGGCTGAGGTCTGGCCGTCCTGAAAAGGCGATTCAACGAAATACCCGACATCATCGAGGATAATGTCGCAACCGGCGGTTCTTAGACCTCGGATGTTCTGCGCAAAACTGGTAATACCGCCGCCAGCGGTGGCAAAGAACAACTGGGCTCCTGGCGCAAGGTCGTGAATAATCTCGAGCATCGCAGTGCCTTCGTCGCCGGCGCCTGCCTGTCCAGGCAGAATGGTTACCGCCCCGAGATCGCCGGTTGCCTGGCTGGTTGCAAGATTACTCACCCCATCCGACAGAACGCCAATCTTTATACCCGTGCCGTCGACGTTGAAAGTTCCGCGCGCGCTGAACGCTTTGTGGGTGGTGTCACCCTCGGAAGTAGCAATGCCAATCTTGACGGACGCGTCTGGAGCAACTGAAGCGGCGATCGCTTCCCGGATCTCCGCGCGAACCCGGCCGTTCTGATTGGTGAAATCCGCAAAGGAAGGCGGTGGATAAGTCTGCATTGGAGCCTGTGAGAAAATTGCTTCCTGCTTTGGCTGAATGAATCGCACCTGAGGGTAATCGGCGATCGTTTCCAGTTGATCGAGCGAAGCAACCACTCGCAGACTGTGATACTGAGGAAATACGTTAGAGACTTCGGCTCCCAAGCCGTTGAGATCGCGGAGAAGCTGTTCGTCAACGATCGCAGTAACATCAACGGTCACTACTCCGGTATCGTCCGCGCCGACATCAACAGCGAGTGTTTGCACGCCGGCGGCGACGCCTTGCCCGCGTCGCATCTTGATTGCATAAAGAAGCTGCGAGTCAATCTTCTGCTGCGCCGGGGTTCGTGACTCTTTGTCAACTTCGAGGGCCTGAATCTGCTGCCAGGCGCTGTCACTGATGTCCCGCTGCGGTTCCTGGCGCCTAACCGTACCCGTGCCGCCCGCCGGCGACGCCGGAACCGACAGTGGCCGACTCGAACGGAGACGCGACGCCGACGTGAGGGTGTCGCTGACGAAGAATAGGAGAAAGAGTGCGAGCAGAAAGAGAAAAGCGCCGGTCCGTCTTTTCATGATTACTCCTGAGGCTCGAGGTGAGTTGTTAACACCGCAAGTCGTGAGACCAGCGTCAGCGCAATTCCAGCGAAGCCAAAACGGGAAGGAAGAGCACCGATCACAATCTGATCATTTCAGGCTGCTGACTGGGGGCGCGCAAGATCGCCAATAATTCTTCCTGAATTTCCTGAGAACTCCAGCGCAATTCTATGACATTCCGCAGACGATCTTGTCCAGCTCAATATCTCAACAACGCCCGAGACTAAAGCTCGATGAAGTGCGCATTTTATGGTGCCACCGAGGTCTGCAGAAACTGGTTTGGACCAACCAGTAAGGTAACCGTCAGAAGTCGGCCGTTGCTGTGAATGCGAACTATCCCCACGGAGGTTGTCATTTTCCGCCGCGATGCAGCCGCTGTCAAATGGAATCTCATCATGGGCCGCTTGGGGGTCTATTAAATCTCACGGCCTGAGTCGGACGCTGTCATAAAGCCACATGGTCCAGATGTCGCCCGCAAGATTGACCGTCAAAAGGAACGCCCGTCATATCGGCTTTCAAGACCAGGTACAGCGAAGGATGTCGAGATAAAAGTCCGGTCGAAGCAGCCAGTTGCTACTGCTTATCGGAACGCAGCCGGATCCCCCCATACGTAAGCGTGTAACGAAGCTCTACTTGAGCAGAAGAATGGCCCACCAGAATTTCGTACTCTCCAGGCTCTGCGCGCCATTGCTTTGTATTGACGTCGTAATACGAGAACGCACGTTCATCCAGCGTCACATTAACCTGCCGCGTCTTGCCCGGCTCGAGATTGACCCTGGCGAAACCCTTCAACTCCTTTTCGGGTCGTGGCGTCTTCGCTTGCTTGCTGTGCACATAAATCTGCGCGACTTCAGCGCCGGCGCGTTTGCCTGTGTTCTGCACGTCAAACGAAAGTTCGTAGCGCGGGCCGGACGAGGCGGCGTCAGTCACCGCATGTGCGGCGAGATTGTTGTATTTGAAGTTTGTGTAGGACAGACCATAGCCAAACGGGAAGAGCGGCTTTGTTTGGTTGCGTTCATAGCCGCGATAGCCGACAAAGATTCCTTCCTTGTACACGATTCGCTTCGTACCTGGTTCGGGGTAATAGCTGTCGTGGGTGGGATTGTCTTCCCAGCGGCGCTCGAACGTCACCGGCAAGCGGCCCGAAGGATTCACGCCTCCAAAGAGCACCTCGGCCAGCGCCGTACCGCCTTCCTGTCCCGGATACCAGACCTCAAGCAGAGCCGGAACGCGATCGAGCCAGGCGTTCATGTCAACGCTGCCGCCTGACGTGATCACAACGACGGTGTGCTTGTTAGCGTCCGCTATTTCACGAATTAGCTCATCCTGCCCAGGAGGTAGAGTGAAGGTTCTGTCCGCGCCTTCGCTCTCTGTGTCCGGATTGAAACCAACCGCGACCACCACGACATCAGCGCCGGCGGCCATCTTTTTAGCTTCCGCTTCCACGGTAGCGCCAGGAGCCAGGATTCCCACTCTCAACCAGGCGCCAAATCGATTTGAACGGCCGTGTTGCTCAAGCACAATTTTATGAGGGCGCCGATCGAGTGTCAGCTTTGTATAGCCTGCGACGCTTCTTGCACTCGTCCAATTGTCGAGAACGAGTTTGTCGTCAACGAACAGCCGGTGCCCGCCGATTTCGTCTCTGGTCGTCAACACGAAAATACTGTGATCTCCTGCAGTCTGTGGCGAGTAGTAGCCGGTCCAACGGGATGAAAGGGTCTGCTCCGGGAAAGACGCGCTCGAGCCTGGTCCATAGTTGATGTGCTGCTCGGTGCGGGTAACTAACGGCGTGCCTTTCAAGTCCGGGGTACTGAAATACTCGGCCAGCAGACCCGTTGCGCCATTCGTCGTGGCAGTAGTGAAGTTCGTAGCCTGGGCCATCTCGGCCAATGATGGTATGCCGCGATGGTAATAGATCCTGGTCGCCGGGCCGGCGGCGTTGCTCAAACCTTCCATGAAACTTATTGCTCGAAAGGGTTCGACGCGGGCGCTCCCTCCGCCGACGGGCACCGCCGGATAAGCACCCGGGCCGATGATAGCGATGGATTTGGTCTTGTTCTTATCGAGCGGCAACAGGTTTTCGTCATTCTTTAGAAGGACCATGCTCTCACGCGCGGATTCGAGCGCGATCTGACGGCCTTGAAGATTAAAGCGTGGGATTGACAAGTCCTCCTGCTCGCGATCCAACCAGCCGAACCTGATGGCGGTGCGCAGGATACGGCGCACCTTGTCGTCAATAGTTGCTTGAGAAACCCGGCCATCCTTGATTGCCGGCAGCAGTGTCTGGAGGTTCATGTGCGCTGGGGCAGGCATCTCCAGATCCTGGCCGGCGTTTGCGGCGGCCACGCCGTCATAAGTCGCGCCCCAGTCTGACATGATCAGTCCGTCGAAGCCCCAGTCCTGCTTTGCAATTTCAGTGAGCAAGTGATGGTTCTGCGAAGCGTGCTCGCCGTTGACGAGGTTGTAGGAGTCCATGATCGCCCCGACCCGCGCCTCTTTGACCGCGGCTTCAAAAGTTGGCAGGTAGATCTCATGCATCGTTCGCTCGTCGATGATCGAGTCCGTGTTGTGGCGGTCAAACTCTGAGTTGTTTCCCATGAAATGTTTGATCGTGGCTGACACACCCTGGCCCTGCACGCCCCGGATATAAGCCACCGCGAGGCGCGATGCGAGGAAGGGATCCTCGCCAAAGTATTCGAAGTTGCGCCCGTTCATCGGTGCGCGATAGATGTTCACGCCCGGTCCCAGCAGGAAGTGCACGCCCTTCGCGCGCGCGTCTCGCGCAATTTCGGCGCCGGCTTGTTCGGCAAGTTGAGGGTTCCAGGTAGCCGCGAGCGCGATCCCTCCGGCCATCGTCGTCGCCGGGCCAAAATTTCGTACGCCGATCGGCCCATCCGCCATCTTCAAGCGGGGTAAGCTGAGACGGGGAAGGCTACGAGTAAAAAATCCATCAACGCCCCCGAGCAGATCGATCTTTTCTTCGAGCGTCATCTGACGAAGCAGCGATTCCACGCGACTCTCCACTTCGGCCCTGGAGGCAGGCGTTTGCGACGCCCCGCGTTGAGCGCGTTCAGGATTGGCAAGCACGATCAGCAACGATAAAGCCAGTAGCACAGACGATTGCTTTCGCATTGGACGCAGGTTTCCTTTCAACCAATAAATGATCTGATTTAGCCCTGAGGTTTCCGAAACTCCGCGTCGAGAGGATGACGCTCGCGTACCTGAGCCTGCTGCCAGAATTCCAAGCAGTAACTACAGTTCACCTGGCCCGACTCGAGGCTTCTCTGTTGACTTAGTTCAACCGGGCCAACGCGATGCTCCTTGCCTCAGGTTCAATTAGCCGATCAAACGCTACACTCTAGACGCGCAACCCTATTTTGAGCAAGAAAATGTTAAAGTCGGTAGTGTCTCAATTTCCTAATTGGGGGCAATCCGGCTTGCGGAAAAACGATCCACGAAGCCACAGGAAGCGGCTTTGTTCGTGCGATTTCGTGTGATTTCGTGGATCGTTTTTGCGTGATCCCCGAAACACACGAAACGAACTAAGACACTACTTTAAAGTCCGGCAGCGTCAGGGAGCATAAATGACAGCAGACCAGGAGCTGGATTTGAATTCTGTCGGTGAGCGCGCGCGTCGCCGCATCATGCGGCGCATCATGCCTTATTTATTCGTGCTCTTCATCATCGCCTATCTGGACCGCGTCAACGTGGGCTATGCCGCGCTGCAGATGAAGGGCGACCTGGCTTTCACTGACGATGTGCTTGGCCTCGGCGCCGGAATCTTTTTCATCGGTTATTTTCTACTGGAGATTCCCGGCAGCCTTCTGGTTGAAAGATGGAGCGCGCGCGGCTGGATAGCCCGCATTTTGATCACCTGGGGAATAGTGGCGATTTTGATGGGCTTCATTCGGACCAGGAACCAATTCTATGTGCTGCGTTTTCTGCTCGGCGCGGCCGAAGCGGGTTTTTTCCCGGGCATCATGGTTTACTTCACCCACTGGTTCCGCTACCAGGATAGGGCCAAGGCGGTCGCGATGTTTATGGCCGCTATCCCAATCGCTAACATCCTGGGTTCGCCATTGTCCGGCCTACTGCTCGGTATGCATCAATTTGGGCTGACTGGCTGGCGCTGGCTGTTTATCATCGAAGGTGCGCCGGCGATCATCTTCGGCGTCGTTACCATTTTTTATCTCACTGATCGACCACATCAGGCGAACTGGCTCGCCGAAGATGAGCGTAAGTGGATTACGCAGGAACTGGACCGCGAACACCAGGCAAAGCACGCAGTACACTCCTATCGCATACTCCAGGCGTTCCGAAATCGAGAGGTGATTCTTTTAACACTGACCTACTTCTTCATTGTCACAAGCGTGTATGGATTCACCTTTTGGCTGCCTACCATCGTCAAGCAGCTATCAGGGGCGTCCAACCTGAAGGTAACTCTCATTTCGGCGTTGCCCTACTGTGTCGCGTTGGTCGCTATTCTCTTGATCGGTTGGTCGTCGGATCGAACCAGAGAGCGGCGCTGGCACGCGGCAATCTGCATGATGGTTTCGGGCTTTGGACTTTTGTTAAGCCTTGCTGTGCGAGATCACATTGCCCTCGCCGTGGCGGCATTTTGTTTAGCAGCTGCCGGAATGTACGGCTATCTTCCCGGTTTCTGGGCGCTACCGACAAGCTTCCTCACCGGTACAGCAGCCGCAGCTTCAATTGGGCTGATTAACTCCATTGGAAATCTTGGTGGCTTCGCCGGTCCATACGTGGTTGGCTATCTCAGCCAGCGCACTAAATCGTACGTTGGCGGCGTGACCTATCTCTCCCTGTCGGCACTCGTGGCGGCGGGTCTTGTTCTGTCGCTTCGAGCTACGCGGAGAAAGCGGTCCGTGGTGTAGGAAAGTATGGAGGTGTCACCGTGGTCGGAACGACACTTCTCTCCCGTCTCGTTCTACGTTCAGCGTCAATCCATCCTCAGAGGGCGGCAGAAAACCCTTCGCCAAGAAGCGCCAGCTCTCACCAATCAAGTTGAGAAACACGCTGCAAGCCGGAGCATGATTCGGCTAATCACTTCCTGACTCATCGGACGTTGCTGATGCTGTTCTTCACCGTGTCGTGCTTGGTCTTCATGATGTTGCTGATCGCGGTGAACGCCCGGCTCTCGCTCTGCATCTGCGACTGGAGTTGCAGGTATTGCAGATTGAAGCTCATCTGTGTCTCCTGCATCGACTTCGTGGTGTGCATCGGTCCTGTCTCGCTGGAGCCACTCGCCGCCGCACTGATCGCGCCGCCGCCGGCGATACCGCCGAGGGTATACCTGGTCAGACTCGTGGCCTCTGCTAAAGTGAGACCTGGGATGATTTTCCTCACGATCTGCCTCGCCGATGCCAAGAGATTGACCCGTGGGAGCGCGGCGAAAAGTTGCTTCCTCATCTGCACCGTCAGCTGGTCGAGTTCATTCCGATACTCCGCCGACAGTTGCGACCGGACCTTTTGATGCTGCGCAATCATCGCCTTCAACTTGCACTCATCGGCGGCGCTCATGCGTTTCTGCGCGCGCTTGGCCGTCATCGCGGACGTACGTCTCGCCGCTTTTTTCGCGCCGACTCGAACACTGGCCCTCACGACGACGTTTTTCATTTTCTAATTGTCGTCTCGGCTTGCAGCCGAACGTCAGAGTTGCGAAACACGCTACCCGCGCTCCGGTCCAAGGATTTGTTATGTGGATTAGAATACGGCCAGTTGCTTTCCTCGAATCAAACGCTCATCGATCACCCGGCGAAGTTTTCGCTCGCCGGCTCGTAGACTTCCCGAGCGGCACGCGACGACGCGTAGGTCGTAAAGCTTCATATCGCGATTCTTTGCAAAGTCTCCGAAACGTTCGCGGAGATTGCGGTGAACTGATTCCTCCACTGCACTCGAATTCGAACCGTTATGCAACTCGACATGCAGCTCGACCACATCGCGCGCATTTTCGTGTAGGACGACTGCCTGCCAGTCTTCACCAGCGCCTGCGATGCCGCGGAGAAGCTCTTCAAACACCCATGGGCCTACGTTGCCCATGCCGCAGACGACCATTTCGTCGCAGCGGCCGCGTATTTTCCCAATCCGCCCGGCAAATATTCCGCAGTCGCACGGAGTGTCAACCAGGCACGTCACGTCAGTTGAGCGATAGCGAATCAACGGCATCACGTCGCGCGCCAACGTAGTGTAGATCACCTCGCCGTAGCCATCCTCGCCGACATTATCAAGCTCGAAAAAGAAATAGAGATCGTTGCGGTGATAGCCATTCTTTAACTTGCACTCGGCCCCGAGCGCGCCGAACGATTCAGTTTGTCCGTAGTTGGTATAGAGCGGCGCACCCCAGACTTGCTCGACCAGAGCGCGCGCTTCTTCGGCAATATTTTCGCCGCCCGCGAACAAGAACTTCAGCGGCCAGGTACCGCGACCGCTCGCAATTTCCGAGAGACGTACCATCCAGGAAGGCTCGCCAAAAATCACGGTGGGCTGGTAAACCCTGGCGCGCTCGTAGAAAGCGGAGGGGTCGATCTTGCCGGCTTCGACGTGAAAACACCTCAGGTATTCGAGGCCGGACCGCAGCACCCAGGGTGAGACCCAGAACGAACAATCGAACGCGCTCAGCACGCGATCTTCGGGGCGCAGACCCAGGAGGGAAAGCCACAGCGCCGTGATTCGTCCCATCGTCGCTACCTCAGCGCGCGAAAAGTAGACGGTCTTGGGAAGAGGCGACGTGGTTCCGGTTGTTTCAAACGCCGTATCGGCGTGTCCGGTGAGGAACTGTTCCGCGCCGTGCGTGCGCAGGTCTTCTCCGGTCGTGTAGAAATCCCCGAGTTGTGATGGATGCGTGATGCGGCGCACGTCGATGCCGCGTTGGCGGAACTGCTCGCGATAGAACGGCGAACGTTCAGCGGCGAGCCGAAGCGTGCGCCGAAAGCGCGCCTTCTGCATTGCCGCGATCGCCGAACTGGGCAGGGCGCCCAGCAGACGCACCGCGCGCTCCGGATTCGTGCGCAACGCGACGCCTTCAAATACTTCTATAAACTTCGACAGCATGTTCTCGGTTAGAGAATCTCAAACGCGATCGGGAGCACAACGGCGGATGAGTTGTTCCAGCAGTTCGACGGCCAGATCGATCTCTGCTTCGGTGATGTCAAAGCAGGGCGACAGCGTGAAGACATTCTTATAATAGCCGCCAACATCCAGCACGAGACCCATCACCTGGCCGCGCGCGTCGAGATCACCCTTCATTCCTTCCTGAAAAATCCTGTCGGTCAATTCGCGATCCGGTTCGTGCCCATCTTCGCCGCAAATCTCGACGCGCAGAGCCAGTCCCATGCCATCCGTGTCGCCGATGACTTTGGGAAACCGCCGCTGCAAGTCTTTGAGTTGCGCCAGGAAATATGCCCCCTTGCGCGACACGTCGGTTTCGTAATCGTTCTCTTGCATCATGCGCACGGCTTCCAGAGCGACCGCCGTGCCCAGGGTATTCGACGCAAAGGTAGAGTGCGTCGAGCCCGGCGGAAATGTTTCCGGCGAGATCAATTCTTCGCGCGCCCAGACACCGCTAAGCGGGTTCAAGCCATTAGTGAGCGCTTTGCCAAAGACGACGATGTCCGGCTCGACATCGAAATTCTCGATCGCCCAAAACTTTCCGGCGCGATAAAAGCCCATCTGAATCTCGTCATCCACCATCAGAATCTTGTGATCGTCCAGGACTTTCTTCAGCGCCGGAAAATATTCGGGCGGCGGAATAACGTAACCACCGGTGCCCTGGATGGGCTCGATATAAAATGCCGAAAACTCCGATTCGCCGGCCTTGGCGTCCCAGAACGAGTTGTATTCGGTCTCGAAATTCTTCTCAAATTGCTGCACACAATACAACCCGCAATCTTCCCTTTTTTTATCGTAAGGGCAGCGGAAACAATACGGAAACGGAACGAAGTGCGCGCGGTCGGCGAAATGACCGTAGCGGCGGCGGTAACGATAGCTGGAAGTGATCGCGCTGGCCGCGAGCGTCCGTCCGTGATAGCCACCCATGAAAGCAAAGACCAGATTCTTGCCGGTTGAGTTGCGCACGATCTTCAGAGAGTCTTCAATCGCCTGCGAGCCGCCGACGTTGAAATGCACGCGTCCTTCAAGGCCGAACTTCGATTGATTAAGCCGGGCGATGGCCGCCGCCAACTCGACCTTTTCCGGATGCAAATACTGACTGGCAAGCTGTGGCAGTTTGTTTAGCTGGCGCGTCAGCGCGTCGTTCAAGCGTTGGTTGCCGTATCCAAAGCTGGCCGCCGAATACCACATCTGCAAATCAAGATAAGGCGTTCCCTCGCGATCGTAGAGATAGCTGCCTTCCGCCCGATCGAAAAACTTTGGTGGCTCGAGATAGTGGACTGTGTCACCCCAGGAGCAGTACTTACGTTCGAGTTCGCGCAATTCCTGCTCGTCAGAGATGTGAGTGAGTTCTACGAGTGTTGTGTTCGTGCTCATAAAAAACTCTGCGTTTGTCGTAAGCTCCGGAGGCGCGCAATGCTTATAGATTCGCGCCCCAGGAACAAGCACAGCTCCTTAAGGAGCGAAATATTACGCCCCTAAAAGGGGCTGACATTCAAAAAGGATGCTCTGTTTGCTACAAAGATTCCGTCCCTACGGGACTAGTCACGCAGCCAGCCAAACTCATGCTCCAACTTTCTCAATCGATTGCTGAGCGATTCCAACATTCTCGAGCAGCAATCTATCGAGGTGCTCAGCTACTTCGGTTAGATTATGGTACGGCCGATGTTCAATCTGACTTTCGCGGCAATAATCAGCCAGCGTGTCCTTGGCGAAGACCAGATCGGCGCTGGCCGCGGCGTACTTGTCCGACAGTCCGTCACCAACGAAAATCGTCGGCCCGCCGTTCGGATTCAGCAAGCTCATGATCGCGGGCTTGCACGTCGCGCAGCCGTGGCCGCAGGACCGGTGGAAAGAAGGGAAGTCGACCTGCCAGCGGTCGCGAGCTGCTTCCAGGTGGCTCGAAAAAACTCGCGCCCCGGTCAACCGGGCCTTCAGATTCAGGGCAGGCCGAGTGAGAATGCGATTGATGCAGTAGTCAAAACCGTCACTGATGATATGAGCTTCGACGCCGCGCTCTGCGCAGGCGTCCAACAGTTTGACGAAGCCTTCGTCGATTTCGATCGAATCCAGCAACGCATCAATCTGATCCTTCGTCGCTCGCACCAGCCGCATCTGCGCGGTGAGGCATTCGCGCGATCCGATACGGCCTTGTTTCCAGTCCTCTTCGATCTCCAGCCAGCGTGAATCGGCAAAACTTTCCAGGATGGCATCGACCGCATCGCGTTTGGTGATCGTTCCGTCGAAATCCAGAAACAGGATCGGCTTCTTTGGCTGGGCTCTACGCTTTCCGAAACCGTTTCGTCTGCTGAATCGCCGCGGTCTTCGCGGTTCAAGCAGCTGCGTCAGCGGCACGATATTCAAGCCGCGCGTTTTGAGGCCCTCAATGATCATCGGCAACGCGGCCACGGTGGCGCTGCGATCGCGCTTGAGCGCGCTATCGGCGTCATGCAGGAGAATGATCGAGCCGGCGCTCGCGTCTCGTAAGATCGAGGCGGCAATCTCGGCGCTCGTTCGTTCCTTCCAATCGAATCCGGCAACATCCCACTGCACTGTGCGCAGGCCCAACGCCTCGGCGGCGGCAAAGTATGCCGGAGTGCGGACTCCGCAAGGCGGTCGCGCGAGTCTTGGCTGTCTGCCGGTGATCGTCGAGATGATTTCCTGCGCGCGTTCAAGTTGCAGCCGCGTCGCGCCCGCACCGCGAAAGAGATAGATCGGATGCGAGTACGAATGATTGCCAATCTCGTGCCCGTCGACGACGACGCGCCGCGCAGTCTCGGGAAACAATTCGACCTGACGGCCAAGCATGAAGAACGTTGCCTTGAGATCGTAAGCGCGCAGCACTTCCAGAATGCGCTCAGTGTCTTCCGACGGCCCATCGTCAAACGTCAAAGCCACCGATGCCGTGTCAGTGCGCCCGCGCCAGTCAGTTGGGCCGAGCCACTGGGAGCGCACGGCGGCGGTCGCGTAATAGACGCCGGCCGCGCCCGCTGCGAGCGAGCCGGCGCCGGCAATCATTGGTAGTCCGAACAGCATCATTCTTAGTTAAGACTCACGCCGTCATTCGGCGCGGCATCTCTTTTGCCGGCGTCGCCAGATCCAGAACGACTTGCGCGATTTCCTTTCGGGCATTCGGCCGGGCGAGTTTGCTTGCTCTCAAAGACATGGCGCGTCGCGACGGTTCATTGCGCAGCAACTCTGCAACCATCGCAGCAGTTTCGCGCGCGCCTTTGCTGATCAGCGCCGCGCCCGCATCGACCATCCGTTTGGCGTTGACGTACTCGGCGCCCGGAATCGGGTCAAAGAAAACTGTCGGCAGCGAACACAGGGCGGCTTCAGCGATCGTCAGTCCGCCGGGCTTCGTCACCAGAATCGAGGCCGTTTGCATCAATGTCGCCACGTCCTCGGTCCATCCGAGCACCTGCAGCGTGACCGGTGTGTCGACGTTCAGGCTTTCGAGTCTTCGGCGCGCGCGTTTGTCGTGTCCGGTAACGGCGACAATATGCATCGGAGAGCTGCTTTCGCCAAGCCGTCGCGCGACCTCGTCCATGCGTGTTGGCCCCATCCCGCCACCCATCAGCAGCACGACGGTTTCGCCGTTGACCGGCGCTGCTCTCATGCCCGGTGACCGATCGAATGACGGGTCGACCGGTATTCCGCTGATTTCGATCCGTTCCCCGGGCGCGCCCCACTTGATCATCTCGGCGCGGACGTTTTCGTCCGGAACAATATAGACGTCGACTTCGGGCTTGACCCAGATTGGCTCAGCCTCGTAATCAGTGATCACACTTACGATTGGCGCTTGCGTAATTCCGAGTCGTTTGGCAATCACGGCCATCTCACAACCAGCCACTTCGCCAGCCACGATGACGTCAGGCTTGAACTTCTCGATCGCCTCGAAAACTTTCGGACAGCCCAGACGGAAAGCCCACTGCGGCGCCGTGCGTTCGTGCTTGTCCTCAAGCCGCGCGCGGTTGAGGCGCTCCCACAACGCCGGCGTGTAACGCAGCATGAACCAGTACGGCCACTCATAGCAAACGCGAAACAACGAGCGGCAGCCTGCGAGTGCATCCACGACCCGCACGTCGGCGCCGGGCGCGATGTCCATTAACTCTTTCGCGATTGCGTGAGAAGCCCGGAGATGACCGGACCCAAAGGAAAGAGTCAAGACCAGAATGCGAGGCATTACATTCATGCTTGAACCGGAGCTGTGATGATAGCTTACTCGATTAATTCTCTCTAAACCGCATCAATTTGAATCCAACTGAAAGACTAACAATCGCCATTACGCCCAGAATCGCCAGATCCGATGTGGCGTAGCTTCCGGCAAGTGCTGCTTGCACGGCATGTGCCGCGCGGGCCGTCGGCAGCCATTCAGAAACGACTCGCAACGCGCGCGGCATGGCCTCAGGAGAGTAATACACCGGCGCAAGAAAAACCAGACCCGCGCCGAAAGAATCCGTCAGCAACGAGCCTTCGCTGAAGCTGCGAGTGCGCGTTGCGATGATCACGCTGATGCCGCTGAGGCAAAGCATCGTCAACAGAATCGTCACGGTCAGCGGCAAAACGGCCAGTTGCGTTCGCGCCCCCAACAAGCGCGCGACGACGAGCAACGCGCCGCATCCAAGGAACGATTGCACGACGCCAAAAATCAATACGCCGAAGACGTATGAAGATGGCGCCAGCGGCAGCGTCGCAAACAGTTTCAGCCGCCCAGTAAAACGATTCTCCAAAAGCAGATAGCCCAGCCAGCTAATCGCAGTCAGCGAAAGCGAAAACACGATCGAGCCGGCGAGAAAGCGGAATCGATTTTGATCTCCGGCAGCTTCGCCCCTAATCGCGTTGGCAAAAAGATACATCGCCGTCGGAAAGACGAGTGCCGCCAACAGAAACGGTCCCGCCTCTGCCCGCAAGCGGGCGAGATGAATGCGAAAGACGGCGCCAATGTGTCTCAATTCCGGCATAAACTGTTTCCCCTCTCCTTGTGGGAGAGGTTAGGGTGAGGGCTTACGTGCGAAGTAAGCCCGGATAATTGCGTCACAGACCTGCCCTCAGTCCCTCACCGCGGCCCTCTCCCAGAGGGAGAAGGAGTCTCCTCCGCTGGTCCGTCTTCGAAACGATGGCCGGTGAGCTCGAAATAAACGTCTTCCAGCGAAGCCCGCGCGAGCGAATACTCAGCGATCCTCTGCTCCGCGATATAGCGTTGAGCTTCCGCGAAGGCGGCAAAGTATCGCACCTGCGTTTCGTCTAAACGTTCGCGATAGCTCAAGCGATAGCTTTTCGTGAGGCGTGACAGAAGCTCATCAAGCGTGCCGATGGCAATCATTTTCCCGGCGCTGATAATGGCGACGCGATGGCTTAGGCGTTCAGCTTCCTCAATGTAATGGGTTGAGAGCAGCACGGTGCAGCCGTCCGTCACGCGTCGCCGGATCACTTTCCAAACCGCGCGCCGCGACACCGGATCCAAACCAGTCGTCGGCTCGTCAAGCACGAGTAACGCCGGATTACCGAGCAAGGCTAGCCCGATCAGGATGCGTCGGCGCTGGCCGCCAGAGAGATCGCCGACGCGTTTGTTCGCTTCGGCATCGAGATCGAGTTCGTGAAGTATCTCAGTTGCTGAGCGGCGCGCTTCACGTTTCGCAAGTCCCTTGAATCCTCCGAACAACTCCAGATGCTCGCGAACCCTGAGGGTTTCAAAAACGCCGGCTTCCTGCGGCGTGATGCCCATCGCGCGCTTCGCTTGCTGCGGCGCAGCGACCGCATCCAGGCCAAAGATTTCCACGCTGCCCGCGCTCGGTTTCAGTTCAGTTGTGATCTGGCGCAGGAAGGTCGTCTTGCCCGCGCCGTTCGGGCCGAGGATAGATACCAGTTCTCCGCGCCGCACTTCAAGATCGATGCCGCGATTGGCTTCGGTCCCGTCGCGATATTGCTTCACGAGACCATGTACACGGATGGCGGCGCGCGCGTCGTCGGGCGGCATTTGCTGCTTCGCGGTGCGAAGTCCTTCCGCGACAGGCCGGTCGACTGCGCTGATCAAGGTGGTGCTCAAAGCCGTTCGCCTTCTTAACTTAATTGCATGAAATCCATCGCCGACCGTATCGCCGTCAACGGACTGTTGCGGTAGGCCGAAACTTCGTATGGGCAGCCAATCTTGCAGCCCTTGCAGAAATCCCACAGGTTCGGCGACTGTCGAATTATTCTGCGGACTTCGGCCGACTCGTAGATTTCGCGCAGGCTCATATCCGGAGCGCCGCGATGCAAACTAACAAAGGCGCAGGGAAATTGAATCGAACCATCGGGGCGCATATTGATCAAGTGCGATGCCGAACGACACGGAAACTTCTTTGTGAATCCGTCGTTGCGATAAAACTCGTAGTAGTCCTTATAGAAGCGCACGCACTTATATTCCTTCTTGAGCTTCGTAACGTAATCAGCTACGCGGTCGAGCGCGTCGTTTTCCATCTCGACGTCTTCCGTCTTCCAGGTCGTGCGCACGACGTTGTGAACGGCTTCGGTGTGGAGCAGAAACTTTCGCTCTTCGCAGAACTTTGCCAGCGCCGGCAGGTCGTCGAGGTTGTCCAGGTCGACCGCCGCGTTGATTTGAATCGTGTGATGATCGAGTTTGCCGAGGATATGGTCCAGCGCTTCGAGGATTGTGGGGAGACCATCGATGCCCCGGCGTTTGGCAAACTTTTCGCGGTCGAGCGTGTCGATCGAAACTTCGAGTTGATCGAGTTTGACGCAAGCCTCGGCGTATTTCTTCAGCGCCAGCCCGTTGGTCGGCATCGAGGTATAGAAGCCACGGCGCGCTGCGTACTCAATGAAATCCGGCATGTGCGGATTCATCAAAGGTTCCCCGCCAGAGAAGCTCCACGCGAAGACGCCGAACGCTGCCGCCTCGTCCATGCGCGCAAAAACGCGCTCGCGAACGGCGCGATCCTCGGGTTGCTGATTCTGCCAGATCGCGCAGTAGCCGCACTTCATGTTGCAATGCAACGTCGTCTCGAACATCACCATGAACGGACGATTGAATCCATGGCGCAACTGCCGCAGAGCATTCCTGAACATCAAACTCTTTTTCATACTGCGATGGCGCGGGTTGGAAAACCGCGTATCCAACCTTCCTCTGGCCTGGCGATGATCTCTACGGGTCGCGGTCCTCGGTTGTTCTATTCCTGGGAAGACGAATCAAGAAACTATAACACACAGGGAATACCAGCTTCCTGCCGGCAACTTCAACCGGAACTATCGACTAACGGGGAGAGTGACCCCGGGCTCGATTGGAAGAGGACGTCGTCCACGCCTTGAGAATATCTGAGACATGAGCGCCTGAGATACCAGGATGATCAGGCAGGCCATGCTGATAATCTTCCCCCACAGTTCCGGCCCGTTGCGCCTCAAGCGCAACTGGACTTGATGTCTTCCGGGAGGCACCTGAAGACTCAGCAGTCCGTCCGGATCAGAAGGGCTGAGGGTCGGGCTGTTCGTCTCTCCAACCAATTGCGCCGTCCAGTATGGATAATAGAACTGAGGTACGATGAGCGAGACGCCGGTTGAGGTCTCGACGAGCAAATCGATTTCCCTCGGCTTGCGAGAACTAATCTCAGCGCGACCGATTCCTTCAATGATCGTCGGAGTCGGCTGATGTTCCGGAGAGCTCCCGACTCTCCGCAGAAGCGATTCCACATCTCTATTCATGAACCGGTCCCAGGAATCCTCATCTACCGACAATTCCCAATCCACGGCAGCCATAGATTTATTCCAGCGGGGTCGATATTCGGCCGCGTCCCGGCTCTGTTCGATCTGTTCCTGGCGCTCGCTGATATCGTGCTGATTTGGATTCGTTTGCGGAAATGACATCCACGCTTTCCAAGCCGTCACGGGGAGCCAGGCCAGGATCAGCAGCAAAGCGAGGGCGTTAACTATTCTGAGTGATGCGGAACTCCTTTCTCTGATTGAAGAGATGGCCATCGCCAGGAGGGCACTGGCTGACAAGCAAAGGGCGGTATTGAGTCTATACGGAAACTGAATCTTCTGTAGTACGGGAACTAGCAGCCACACGGGTTTACTAATCTCAGTCATCATCAACACGATGGCTGCGGCAACGGCGTACCAAAAACCGTTCACCCTTTTGTGCTGAGGGTCACGGCTGGATCGAATGATCAGAAAGGCGCAAGATGCAATCAGGAACATATCGGCGACCAGGAAAGCCAGGGTAATCTTGTCTGCCCCCCACAGCGAGAACTTTGCGAAAAACAACCAGTTCTCGTAAGAGAAATAGCCCGTGCTGTTCCTGGCCAGCAGAACGAACTGCTGAGTCGTCATCGCGGGCAACAGATATATCGCGGCCAGACCAACACCCAATAACGCGGCCCATGAAGTGAGACCCAGGGTTTTCCACTTTCCCTTTTTCGGCGCCAGACAGATCGCATAACAAAACGGAACGACGGAGAAGATTAGCGTGGTTGGAAGATGAGTCATCATCAGCAAGGCCCAGCTGATTGCCATCCCAACCAGAGCAAATTTACGCCCGGCTGCTAATCGATGAACGAAATAAAGAATCAGAGGCATCCACACGAAACTCCAGTACTCTGCGAACGAGGCGCGCACGTAAAGGTCTGCGGCTAAATGGTAAGGCATCGCCATGTAGAGAATGGCCGCAAATAGAGCTGCGGTTGGATCGGCGAGGTTCTTCAACCACAGGTAAGCAGTCACCCCGGATGCAATCAATGCCGCCGAGGCCGACACCCCAAGCTGATGCAACCCGTTTGGATCGTTCGGAAAGAAAGGATGCAACACGCTGGTGAGAAAGCAAGGCGCGGGCGGATAAAAGAAAAAGACCGGGCTACCGAGGCCGCCGTTCATGTCCATCAGCCATCGCGGATACCAATCGCCCATCCACAGCTGTTTCGAGAAGTGGCTGTACCACACGGCGTGAAAGCCGGCATCATCACTGAGAAAGGGAAGGCCGAAGATGAGGACTGGAAGCGTCAGAACAAGGCCCGCTCCGGCGATTACAACGAGGTGCGTCGCCTTCTTCTCTTTAAGGAAAAGCTTGCTCAACACGTTGGATGATGCCGTTCAAATTCGAATACAACGTCGTCGCGTAACATCATACTCTGGTGACCCAAATGGAGGATACCAATTGAAAACCGGGCAAATTCCGCATGGTCGTTTGATTCGTCCAGCGGTCGGCAAAAACCGTGGGGCGCGACCAGCCTAGTGTTTCGCAATTGTCTTGGTTAGAATGTATGAGGCTTATGCGCCCCCTGTCCCCCATGCTCCGGTACTTCATCCTGTTCGTTTGCGTTGGTTTTCCCCTTGCCGCGGCCGGGGGCCAAACACCGAACGCGGGCGGGTTAAGGGTCGTCGTGAAAGAGACGCAGGACTTGCCCGTTGCCGGCGCGAACTGTTCATTGTCGGCGGTCCCTCCGGGCCAGACTCCAATCGCCGCGGCGACATCTGACGAACAGGGAACCGCGCGCTTCACAAACGTTGCGCGGGGACGATACACGCTCACGGTGGCGAAGGAAGGCTTTGAGACGTTCGCCCGGAGCGATGTCATCATTGACGAGAAACCTGAGAACCAGATTGTCGTGGTTCTGACAGTCGCTGCGGTTCGCGAGAAGGTGACGGTCACGGCGCCCAGCGAAGCGGCCACCAGCGTCGAGACCGGATCTACAATTGCCTCAGGCAACATCAAGCGCGAGACCCTTCGTTCACTTCCTTTAGCAGTCGCCCGCGTCGATCAGGCGCTACCGCTCATTCCGGGCGTGATTCGTTCGACCAAGGGCGAACTCAGCATCAAAGGGGCAAGCGAAGCACAAAGCGCCCTGCTCGTGAATGGAGTCAATTCCAACGATCCCGCGACAGGAAACTTCCGTTTGAATCTTCCGATCGACTCGGTGGAAGCAGTGCAGGTGTTTCAGCATCCCTACACCGGCGAATTTGGAAAGTTCATTGGCGGCCTCACGCGGATCGAGACCCGGCGCGGAGGCGATCGCTGGCACTTCGAACTTAACGACTTCCTGCCCGACTTGCGCTTTAAGGGCGGCAAGCTGGTTGGTATCGCTGAGGATCAACCTCGATTGAACTTTAACGGCCCGCTCGTCGCTGACCGCTTGTATCTTTCGCAGACGGCCGCCTATACCATTGCCAAGCGTCCGGTCAGAGGCCTTTCGTACCCGGACAACGAAACCAGGACGGAATCACAGAGCCACTTTTCCCAATTCGACTTGATTCTGAATGGCCATCACACGCAATCCTTCACGCTCGGTTATTTTTCTGAGCGCAACCAGCACGTCAACCTGGACTTCTTTACGCCAAAGTCGACCACGCCGAACTATCACCAGCGCGATTCTTCCTTCACGGCCCGCGACCATTACGCGTTCGGCCCGGCGTTGCTTGAATCGATGTTTTCATTCAAGCGGTTTGACGCGAATGTTTGGGGGCAGGGAACGTTACCGCAGATCCTGACGCCGACGGTGGAGCAAGGCAATTACTTCGCGACCTTGGATCGGCGCTCGTCGCGAATTGAGTTTCTCGAGGTTTACACTGCTCCGAAGAAGGAGTTCTGGGGTGGATCTCATGAGATCAAAGCCGGCTTTGATTTCAACCACGTGGCCGATGCGCTGAACTACGGGGCGCATCCAGTGCGCATCCAGCGCGCCGATGGCTCGCTCGCCGAGTTGATCGAATTCGGCCTGCGGCCGCGGCGGATGGCGCATAACAACGAATACACCGGCTTCATTCAGGATCGCTGGCTTGTGCGACCCGGACTGAGTATAGATCTCGGCTTGCGATTCGAAGACCAGCGCATTGCCAGCGAAGACAACCTGGCGCCGCGTGCGGGATTCGCGTGGTCGCCAACCGGCTCGGATCAAACCGTAGTGCGCGGCGGGGTCGGCCTGTTCTACGACAAGGTGCCGCTGAACATCCGCGGCTTCTCGCGTTATCCGAACCGAACGGTCACGACCTACGGCGCCGATGGCCAGACAATGATCAGCCGCGTCAACTTCGTAAACGTGTTGGTAAACACTCGGCCCATTGCGCCGCTTGATTTCCGCCACTCTGATCGCGACGCGGGCTTTGTTCCCCTCAACCTGACCTGGAATCTCGAACTGGATCAAACGATCATGCGCCGGGTTCTGCTGCGCGCCAACTTCATCGACAGCCACACGCGGCGCATTTATGTCGTGAATCCGGAATTGGATTATCGCGGAACGAGCGCGATCGTTTTGCGGTCGGCTGGTGACGCAACTTATCGCGCGCTGGAAGTGACCTCGCGGTTTACGCTCAAGGGGGACGACGCGATTTACCTTACTTACGTCAGGTCGCGCTCGCGTGGCGACCTCAACGACTTTAATAGCTACTTTGGAGACCTGGGCGCGCCGGTCATTCGGTCAAATCAGTATTCGAATCTGGCGTTTGACGTTCCGAACCGCGTGGTAGCCTGGGGCAAAGTTTCTTTGCCGCGACGCTCGAGCATCTCGCCCATCATTGAATGGCGCAGCGGCTTCCCGTTTTCAGCGCGGAACGAGAACCAGAACTTTGTCGGCGTCAGAAACTCTGATCAGACGCGCTTTCCGGAATTCTTTTCGCTCGATGTCGAAGTCGCAAAGGAATTCAAGTTGACGAAGAAATACGGCGTGCGTCTGTCAGTGTTGGGTTTCAATCTGACGAACCACTTCAATCCGCGTGACGTGCACGCCAACATTTCGGACCGACAATTCCGCGAGTTCTTCGCTTCTTACCGCCGATATTTCACCGGCGGCTTTGACATCCTCTTCTGAAGGCGGCAGGAGCACCGAAGAGCCGAATTCTGATGAGGGCTATTGCGGATGCGCCAGCTTCTCGCCGTTCGGGCCAACCTGAACTTCGGAGCGTTTCAGTCCGCGCTTGACGACGGCTTCGTAGGCGACGAGTGTGCCATTCCTGGTCAGCGACTCGATCTTGCTAATCGTTCCCGTGCCCGCGGCCTTCGTCAGGCCTTCTTTCACTGCCTGCGACAGAGAATCCATCGCGACCTCTTCTTCGACCTCGACGACGTTGCCCTTTGAATCGACTATGATGTCTTTGCCGTGTCCGTTTACAGTCATCTCGACTTCGTAAACTCGTTTGCCCTTTTCGATCTCCGTGGAAAATCCTTTGATCGTGGCGCCCTGACTCTGTTCCGCGACGGTCTTCTCGACGGCCGGCGGCAACTGCGACCGCTTAATCTTTCTCTCCTGCGCTTGCGCGGCTGAAACCGTTGCCGCGGCGATTACCAGCGACGCGAAAACAATCCTGCTGCGTAAATTCATATCCTTCTCCTCTCAATCTGCGAATTGTGGAATTCCGGTGACGCGAAGTATATAACAGGACAAGTCTTCCTTGTTAGAGGTCGTGTCATCGCTTTATTTGGGTTGATCGCGTGGAGCTTGGAGTTCGTGCCACATACATACCGCAACCGCGAAGCGGTTGATGGACCAGAGCCCAGGGTTGCCGCTTCGGCTACCATGGGTATCGGTGAATCATTGAGTCGCAACCCTGACAGGGTTGCGGAACCAGGCACGATTGATTACCCAACGTAGCCTTTGGCAACGTTGGGCTGGAGGACAAAACCGCTTCGCGGTTCTGGGATTTCAATCACGAGGTCGCCGACTTCGTTCTGTAACAATGAAATTCGTTCAGGCTCAATCGCCGGAAGAAATCGAAATCACGCGCGGGCTCTTCAAAGAGTACGCGTCAGGATTGAACATCGATCTCTGCTTTCAAAACTTCGATCAGGAAGTCAACGGCTTGCCGGGCAATTACGCGCCACCGTTGGGACGTCTGCTGCTGGCAATCGATGGAGAGCAAGTCGCCGGTTGCATCGCGCTGCGTTCGCTGGGCGACGGTGATTCCGAGATGAAGCGCCTTTACGTGCGGCCGGAGTTTCGCGGAAAGGGCCTGGGAAAAAAGTTAGTCACCACGCTGCTCGACGCGGCGCGCGAGATTGGTTACGAACGAATGTTGCTCGATACGCTGCCGGGAAAAATGGACGAAGCGATTGCGCTCTATCGCTCGCTCGGCTTCCGCGAGATCGCGCCCTACTATCACAATCCAGTTGACGGTGCGGTATTCATGGAGTTGTTATTGAGTTGAGAACAGTTTCTTTCATAAGGAAGTCGGTTCACAAAAAAGTTCACAAAAAAGTGATTGACTCCCATAAACAATCGGCGTATATGATTCGCGTGATTAAGGTAAGGCTCACTCCCCCTGAGCCTGAGTAAAGACTCCCAGACTCGCCAGTTAGTTTCTAGATCGTAGGTTCATCCCCCAACTTCTCAAAGGAGGCCTGCGCATGTCTGTCGTTCCCAAGAAACTTTTCCCGAAGAGGGGCTTAGCGTTCGTCGCTTTGCTGCTGGCGGCGCCGATGGCGCTTGGCGCACTCGGTTTCGTGCGCGGCGGAACAAGCCGCCCTCTAATTTCAAGAACCGCCACGAGTGATCCTGCGGCTACGTCGACGATGACGTTCCAAGGTAACGCGAAACTTCTTGACACCGAGCACGTGACGCTGCGCTCGACCGGGCTCGAGCCGGCTGAGTTTACGCGTGCGGCGGGCCGCTTTCTGTTATCGATTGATAACCGAGCAGAAAAGGGCGAGATGACGTTTCAGCTCTTGCGAGAGAACGGCGTGCGTGAGCGCGATCTGCCTCTGAAGCAAGATAAGTTTCGATTGCGCCAGGTTATCGAGTTGCGCCCCGGACATTATTCGCTGGTGGTAACGAATCATCCCGAATGGGTGTGCCGCATGACGATTCAGTGAGCAGTGAGCGGGAGCGGTGAGCGCTGAGCGGTAGCTGGGCAGTAGCCCGCGCGTGAGCAAGGGCACAGTAGCAACACGGCAGAGAACAGTAAGGCTTGAAACCCAAGAGCATTTCTCATGACCCGACAAAATCTCACGATTCGTTTCTTTGATCGGATTCCATCTCAACTCTTCATCGCATTCGTCGTCGCGTTGCTGTTGTTGCTTTCGACCAGCGCGGCCAGCGCCCAGAACACCAATCCCACCGACGGTTCGACACCGGCGGGACTGAAGCCCGGTGCGCCTTCGGGCTCGTACGGTCTCAGCGGCTTTGACAACATCAATCTCTACAACGGCAATCTGAATTTTCGTCTGCCGCTGTTGAGTATTGGTGGGCGCGGAGGCGCGGGCTACACAATGATGCTGCCGATCGAGCAGCATTGGACCATGGATCATTACGGCCCCGATCAGTATGGCTTTGTCAGCGATACGCCCAACGGCAACTGGTGGGAAGTAATCACGCCAGGCTACTACCCGGGCGTGATGCAACAACGTCAAGTCGGTACGCTGCCGCATTCGTGCAACCGCGGTTCCTATTCTGACCTGGTCTATCTATCGAGCTTTACGCGTCTGACATTCACGGCGGCCGACGGCACGGAACACGAGTTGGTGGATGTAGGAACAAACGGCGCCTTGCACGCCAATGGTTGCTCAACCACGCAGTACTCACGCGGCAAAGTTTTTGTCTCGCACGACGGCAGCGGCGCGACGTTCATCGCTGATAGTAATGTTTTGGATCCGCTCCTGGGAGATGAAACTTCCGGGGCTTACAATTCTTGGGCTAACGTGGCGGACAACGGTTACCTTTTCCTCAAGGATGGAACGAGGTATCGCATCAGCGGCGGTTACGTCACCGAGATCCGCGATCGCAACGGCAACACAATCACGTTTACCACCAACTCGAGTGGCGACTTGACGATCAACGACTCGCTCAATCGTCAGGTAATAGTCAACTACAACTATTCGGACTCGTCGCCTTACGGCTTGTGCGATCGGGTCACGTTCAAAGGCTACAACGGCGCAACGCGGATCATTCGTATCTCGAAGAACTCTAACGGCAAGCCGACCGCCGTATGGCTGCCCAATGATGATGCGCTCAACCGGCATTATTCGTTTTCTTACAACAGCCATAACGAGCTGTCGCGCGTGGTGTTGCCGACCGGCGGCGCGTTTGAGTACGACTGGGGACCGGGTTTGACCGGCGATCCTAACTCTGATGGATGGTTCTATAACAATTACAACGGCCACTATGAGATCTATCGGCGTGTTTTGGAGAAGCGTGTCTACCCGGATGGCTCGACACTCGAGGGCAAGACCGTGTTCACCAGTCCGGAAAGCTGTGGCAGTTATTCTAATTGTTCAGCGTTCACTTACTCAGGTTATGCAACCGTTGATGAAAAGGATGCGAGCGGCAATCTTCTCGCTCGTCAGCGGCACTATTTCGATGGCTACGGTGCGGCGTACTCGATCGCGCAACAAACCCCCACCACGCTGGTCGATGACATGGAAGGCCGCGAGACTCAGACCGACAGTTACGATTCAAACGGCACAACGCTGCTGCGCCACGTCGTTAACACCTGGGAAGCCGCGACCGTGTTTGGTCAGGGGCCGCACGTGATTGAAACCGACTCGACGCTTTCGGACACCAATCAGGTAAGCAAAGAAACTTTCGCGTATGACAACTACGGCAACCGCACCGACAGTTATGAATATGACTTCGGCTCAGGCGCGGCAGGTTCGCTGGTGCGGCACACGCAGACGAGTTACCTCACCACCAACAGCGTGAACAGCGCGGCCTACGATACGGTCAACCCAAGCACCTCCAGTCCCAGTGTGTCTTCCACGATTCACATGCGCAGTCTGCCCACGCAGACATCGATCTTTGACTCTGGCGGAACGGAACGCGCACGCGCCACCTTCGAATACGACAACTACACGAGCGATTCAAATCACGCCGGACTTGCCAGCCGTTCGAACATCAGCGGGTTGGACTCTGCCTATTCGACTTCGCTGACCACGCGCGGGAATGTCACCGCGACCATGCATTATCTCTTGAACGGCAGCGGCTCGGTGACCGGCTCGATTAGTGCCTACGCGCAATATGACGTTGCCGGCAACTTGATCGAAGCCATCGACGCGCGCGGCAACGCCACCAACTTCTATTTCGATGATTGCTTTGGCGCGCCCAGCGGCAACGCCGAAACGTCCAGCGCGCCCACAGAACTCAGTACTCCGGGGCAATACAGCTACGCTTTTGCGACGAAGGTGACGATACGATGATGCCAACCGCACTGTCACCACGACCAGCGACCTGACGAGTAACACTGACGGATTATTGATCGCGAAGGTGCTCTATGACGGTTTGGGTCGCACGACGGAATCGCGGCAATACGAAGGCAGTAGTCACTACATCGCGGTGCAAACGCAATACGACGCGCTGGGTCGCGCTTACAAGACTTCCAATCCGTTCCGGCCGCTTACTCCCGACAACGAAACCGCGGTCTGGACCACGAGCGCCTTTGACGCGCTCGGCCGAGTCACCTCAATAACTACGCCGGACAGCGCGGTGGTGACCAGCAGCTACTCAGGAAACACGGTCACGGCCACCGATCAGGCGAGCAAATCCCGGAAGAGTGTCAGCGACGCGTTGGGCCGGCTAACCACCGTGTATGAAGATCCCAGCAGCTTGAACTACTCGACGAGTTATACTTATGACGTGTTGAATAACCTGACCCAGGTCTCGCAGGGCTCGCAGACCAGAACCTTCGCTTATGATTCATTGAAGCGCGTGACTAGCGCGACGAATCCGGAGAGCGGCACGGTCACTATCGATGCTTATGACAACAACGGGAACGCTTTGGTAACCACGGATGCGCGCAGCGTCTCAACGCATGTTGCTTACGATGAACTGAATCGCCCGACGCGCCGTTGGTACAACTCTTCGAGCAGCACATCTTCGACCAACAACAACAGTCCGAGTCTGCCGAGCGGCGTGGCGGCAACTGATGAAGTGGCTTTTTACTACGATTCGCAGACGCTGCCGAGCGGCGCGCCTTCGTTCACGCGTGGTTATTCTACGGGCGCGTTGGTGGCAACCACTTACGGTGGCGGCAGCGCCGGCACTTATCGCGGTTATGACGGGCTGGGCCGGGTAGTGCGCCAGTATCAGCAGACTGACTCAGTCAACTACCTTGTCGAAGCGACTTACAACGTGAATGGCAGCGTGGCGAGCGAAACCTACCCGTCAGTACCGGGTGCGAGTGATCGGCGCACTGTCAGTTTCACACCAGATTCAGCCGGGCGCTTGAGTTCACTATCCAGTTCAGCGACGAGCTATGCTCCCGGCGCGAGCGTTTCAAGCATCAGGTATGCTTCCAGTAATGCGCTGAACACCGAAACTTATGGCAACAGTTTGATTCACGGCATCAGCTACAACAACCGCTGGCAACCGACTGAGATCAAGCTGGGCACGAGCAGCAATCCAACTTCGATTATCGATCTCACTTACAGCTACGGGACGACGAACAATAATGGCAACGTCTTGAGCGCCAGCTATTCGGGCGGTGGGCTCAGTTACACCCAAGACTTTTCTTATGATGCTCTCAACCGGCTTTCATCGGCCACGGAAACTAACGGCGGCACGACCAACTGGAGCCAAACGAATGCCTATGATCGCTACGGCAACAGGCAGATCGATTATGGCGGCGGCAACTACAATCTCGCTTTCAACGTGAGCCACAATCAGATCACGAGCAACGGATACAGCTACGATGCGAATGGGAACCTGACCAACGACACAGTGCACAGCTATGCGTTCGACGGCAATGACAAAATCAAGAGCGTCGATTCAACCACGAACGCGTACGTGTATGACGGTGAAGGACACAGGGCAAAGAAGCTCTTCGGTGAGAGCACCCGATTCATCTACGGCATTGGTGGCGCGCTCATCGCCGAGTTTGATAGCTCAAGTGGAAACCTTAAAAAGGAATACATTTCCGGCTGCATCACGATTGAACCACCCGCAGTTAGCTCAAATGGCACACAGTATCCGACAAGCGATCATCTCGGCTCTCCGCGTGTGATCACGAATTCATCCGGCAGCGTTGTTAGTCGTCACGATTACATGCCTTTTGGAGAAGACCTTGGCGCGGGCACCGGTGGCCGCACAACCGGGATGGGATTCAGCAACAGCGGTGATAATAACAGAAAGAAGTTCACCGGCTTCGAAAGAGACAACGAAACAGGATTAGACTTCGCGCAAGCGCGATACGATTCCAGCACACAAGGAAGATTCACGAGTCCCGATCCATTCTCAGGCAGCGCGGTAATTGCTGATCCCCAAACTTTCAATCGCTACGCCTATTGCCGAAACAATCCCATAAACGCGACCGATCCCAGCGGTTTAGTAGCTGAGTGGACATCCCACTCTGGATTACAAGCCGAGACAACACCATCGAGACTTGGCCTGGATCCAACCGATGACTGGCTCATGGGAACGGATGTCGGCGACAACTTCGAGCCTACATCAGGTTCAGGCGAATCTAGTACCGGCAGAGTAATTGGATTGTACGCGACGGGAGATTCTGAGGCCGTGTTCAAGGCTAGAGCTGAACAGAATTCTGATGTCGCAATGCCGTTTAGCACCGGGCAAGAGTTGATTAAGGATTTACAGGGAATCTCGGGTCCAATAGCCATGGTCAAAATCTTCGACCACGGCTTCTCCGCGGGGATCATTGGGCGCACCCAAGACAATATTGGCTTGTACATCGAATCCACACAAAATCGGGCTTATACAACAAATTACCTGTTTGTAAATGGCACAACAGGTAAGATAAATGCTCAATTGTACATTGATCAAAGCACCGGTGAAGCGAAGAACAGAAGCTCAGGAGCGGCCACCGCGAAGAACTTGGCTGACGCGATTGGGAATGGCTCCATCAACATTGCAAGGAACGGAAGGATCAATTTGTATGGCTGTTTTCAGAGCGATCTTGCCAGTCATCTAGCAACAATACTGGCTCAGCCCTCAAGAGGGCGCAGTGACATTATCGTGTCGGGTGGAACAGGCAAAGTCGACGTTTCCAAGTACAGAGCGCCCATTATTGGAACGGGCCGCATGAACACATATGGGCGTGGGACTTATCTAGGGTCCACTGCGCGATGGAGATATTGATCATGCGAATGCTGACAAGAGTCATTATCGTCCTGCCCTTATTGCTTCTCGCGAATGAGGCTTACGGACAGGGGTCGTTCAAGTTCGCGAAGGGACCCGGGGAGCTTCCATCTGCCTACCTGGAGCGGTTCCGCGTGACCGATGTCTCTCGCCAACTTAACGAAAAAGAGCGCCACGAACTATGTAGGTTTTTCGTCCAAGCGTACGTCGTCGCCAAGAGACAATATACCGATGAGTGGATCAGGCCCGGTACGCCCATCTATCTCCTCTTTAAGAAAAACTTTCCCGAAGTGGAGAAGAGGGAAGGTGAAAGTGGAGCGATTATTTTCATTAGCGAGATTGCCAGATTTATCAACAGCTTGCCCGAGTATCGCTCTGATGTTGAGCAAGAGCTGCGCCGAGACATTAGAAAGCAGAAATGCACGCCTTATTAGATCGGTAAGCGGATGGCCTTAGTTAGAGCTTATCATGATGAGTAGAGGCAATGCGATGGTCCAGGGTTTCTTGATCGCGATCATGTTGGCGTTCGTCAGCTGCCACTCAAAATCCGGCACGCCCTCCGCCGATTTTGAACCAGAGCGAGCGTCTGCCAACAACGCGTCGCCTCAGACACCGGATCCTTTACTGGATGCAGTTAGGCGTGATGATGTCGTGACCGTTAAGACCCTATTGAAGGGCGGAGCGGATCCGAATCGTAGAAACATTGATGGTTATACTGCGTTGATGTTCGCAGCTGGTCGAGGAAACGCAGAGATCGTACAGATGCTGCTAAACGCTGGCTCCGATGTCAATGCTAAGACGGACTTTGGAACTTCTTCACTTAACATGGCGATCATTAACAAGCACCCTGATATTGTCGGGCTGTTGCTCGCAAAGGGTACTGATCCGAATTCGACAGAGAAGTTCGGCAAAACTGTTCTGCATCAAGCCGTGCAAAGCAACAACGCGGCGATTGTAAAAGCTCTGCTTGCTAAAGGTGCCAATCCTAATGCCAAAGATAATACTTTAGGCCGAACACCACTCTTTGAAGCTCTTGGCGGAAGCGTTGAAATCGCTAACATCCTCATCGAGGCTGGAGCTGATGTGAATGCCACGTCAAGTACTGGTTGGACACCGCTAATGGAAGCGGCAGACGCAAAATCTTTGGCCGCGACGAAGCTGTTACTTCGTCGTGGCGCAGATGCGAATGCAAAGGATAAGGACGAGTGGACCGCACTAAAGCAGGGGCTGCTTGTCGGTTGTCCTGAAATCGTCAATGCCCTTGAAAAGGGCGGGGCGCGAGAATAAGCCCCGGAGCCTAACGCAGGAACGTCCATGGCGTGCCATGGGCGACCATCGAGCAATGCGACCTCGCCCAAAATCCGCGATCTAGCGACGCGTGATCCTGATCTGCTGCGGCGCGTAACTGATGCGGCGCGTCTCGCGCATGCGGCCATCCGCCACGTTGCCTTCCACAATTTCGTAGCCAAGCAGCGCAAACATGCGCCCGCGCAGAAAGAGCGGCCGCGAGTTCCCGTACCAATCGACACACGAAGCGCGGCACGCATCGTCGGCCGCTTTCTCAGACTGCGCGCCGAGTTCGCCAATCTCTTCAAAATGGAGAGAGTCGTTGCGCAGAAACAGGATCGCGGCCGACTCTTCAAATAGGTGACGATAGCCGGCGCGTCCGGGGACACTGATTGGTAAACCAAGCACGCCCGAATTAGCGCTCTCAGGTTTGTAGAAGAACCCGTGACTGCGCAGCTCACCCTGTGAAGCGCCTTTGCGTATGTAATCGCCGGCCACCTCCGGCGATTCGCCGAGGCGGATCGAAGTGAAATGCAAATCTTTTCCGTCGGTGCCGACGACGACCGCGTCTGAGCCAAGAGCTTCAATCCGATCCACGCCATGCGCGACCGAGAGTCTGCTCAAATCGCCATCCGCCCAACGCACCGCGAACAGGTTCGCCTGGTTCTTTTTCTCAGGCGCGCCCCAGCCGCTGCCGGTGCCGTAAAGCAGATAATCGCCGACGAAGCGATTCTGGAAAGTATATCCGGACGGTTTCGGCAGACCGTGATAATCCCAGGACGAAACGCTGTTGCTGCCGTCGTTGAAATTCGCAAGCGAGATCCGCATCAACGCCACGTCGCCGCTGGCGGCTTCCGGGTTCCACATCGCGTCGCCGTTGGCATCGGAACGCACCAGCACGTTGAGGTGTTTGTCTTCGCTTTCAAGAAACGAGAACTGATCGACCGGACTGCCGGCAACGCCGATCGCGCTCGGGCTCGATCCATCCAGCGGCATGCGATAGAGCATCGAGCGTTCGGCACTCTTCTCGCCATAGCGCGTCCAGTCCGTCGTCCAAACATAAACCGCGTCCGGCGAGACGTAGAAGACGCGACCGGGCGCGCCCAGGACGCCAGTGCCTTCGCACTTCAAATCTTCCCGGGCCAGATCGCACACCGTGACCGTATGCAGCGCCAGCCCGCCCGTCGTGCTCAACGCGCGCTCGGGCCGATAGACGTGAGTCGCCGAAACGATCTGCTGAAATTCATCGGGCGTAGCGCCCTTGTGCCACTTGCGCACGGCCGGGAATTGCGCGAACGGATTTTCGCTCTCCGGCGAAAGATAAAGCGGCGTGTAAAAGATGAGCTTGCTGCCGATCAGACGGCTCGCGTAATTGCGAGATGAATAGTAATCATTCGAACGCAGATGATAAGTCGATCGATAAGTGAGATTGCCCGCCGCGTCGATTCTGAACAGACCGACTTCCGTGCCGCCGCGTTCGTAGCTGTAGCCGATCACGGCAACTGTATCTTCAGAGCGCGGATCGATCTCCGGGCCGAACGCATCCGCCATCGAAATCGGCTTCAACGCGCCGCTGCCAATCGCCACCGTGAACAAGCGGCCGCGCCTCAGCACGACCAGATGATCGCCGTGCAGTTTGACGATATCGCCTTCGTCAACGCCGGTGTGTTGCGTGTTGGTGATCGATTCGGCTTCGGTTTTCGCGAGTCCGCTGGCGGCCTTTGTGGCCTGCGCATTCGATGCGACTTGATCAAGACCCATGGGCGACGGCGGACTGGCATTGGCTTCGCGCCGCGCGCGGGCCATTTCTTTCTTGCGCTCTTCAACCAATTTTCGGAAGTAGCTCTTGAGTTCGTCCTCAGAACCGAACGCGCGCATGGTCTTTTTCGCGTCTTTGTTCCAGGGAATGGGCGGAGCCGGCGCGCTGCTAACCGGCCGTCCCGCGCACGCTGCCAGCGCAGCGATCAGCACCCCGGCGGCGATGGAGGCAAAAATAAACGGCGTAGTGCGCGTGGCTCGAATAAAGTTTTTCATGGCTAACTCAGATCTCCTCGGGTTTCGGAAAAGTCGAACAACCGAGAGAGGAACGGAGTGTTGGGGACAAACTTGCAGGCTCAGTTGACAGATTTGATGGGCGCGAGCCAGTCGCGTTCAGCGCCCGGCTTAGCTAGCTACCTTGAGTCAGAGTCAGGACGTACTTCTCCCACTGCTTTTTGAATGCGTTCATGTCAGCTATGCCGAGGATTTTTCGCAGACTCTGGTAACCCGTTCGGTCTGCTTTCTGGTGGGCATAAAACTCACGGTAAAACTTCACGAGCAAGCCGTGCTGCTGTAGGTAGTAACAAAGATAGCGCGCCTGGCCGTAGTTTGTTCCCTTGTCTTCATTGTAGAAGCCCGATGCGTCGAGCGCGGTGAGCGTTTTGAATGACGGCACGTTGCCGGCTTTGATCGCCCTCTGCAATCCGGGCAGACGCCAATTTGGGTAGCCGTGAATATGCCCGGCGACCTCGCCGCTTTGTTCATACAGCGAACCCAAACCTTCGTTGAGCCACGGCGGGCAGGCGGGAAAGTTTGCCTCGATGAACGGATGCACGATCTCATGCACCAGCGTGCCGCCGCCGGTCGAGATATTCATGATCAGCGCGCGGTGCGTGCTCGAATAATAACCGTAAGGCGTCGCCGGCCTCTCGCCAAAGAGTGCCTGCGCGTTTTTCTCGTAGGAGACAGAATCTTTGAACAGCCAGATATCGAGAATCTCGTTTGGATCCTTAGCAAAGAAATCCTGCTTCAACTTGTCGACGGCCCATTTGACTGTGTGCTCAGAGTGGCCCTTAACCACATCAGCGGGCTCATCGCCGATTACGACGAAGGGACGCTGAATGACCACGGTAAAGCCGGTTGACGGAAGTTTTTTCTTGAGCTGCTCGACGTGCTGGTTGAAATCCGCATCGGTGAAAGTTTCGACTGGCGTCAGTGCGGCAGGAGTTGCGTCGAGGCTCGCGCTCCCACTGAGGGCATTCGCGGAAGGATTCAACCTAAAAAGCGAGACCGCCAACCACGCGGCGAGAGGTATCAGCAGCAGGATCTGGCGTCGCTTGATCATAAAAGGCCAACGCTTGGATGCAGCCCGAGCCACTCCGAGTTGTGAGATCAGGAACCTTCGTTGCTCTGAGCAAGCTGGCCGTCGATGAAGATCCGGAATGGGTGGCTCCAAATCTCGAGTGCGTCCGGCTAGGACTTAGCAACCACCACGACCAGAAACGATCCGGGCTTCTGAGTCCGCGTCGGTCGGCCGCCCGGCTGGGCCGGCGGCGTTTCAGTGTACTCGGCGGCGGGAAGAAAGATCTTCTTCGTCTTGGGATCGAAAGCCATCGTCTTCGCAGTGGGCTGAGTCGTGACCGCTCCCGCGTCTTCGTAAACGTCCGCCGACTTCTCGCGGTAGATGCTTAAGGTTCCAGCCCCGCACGAAAAGAAGATCAGCTTGGCGTCCGGATCGAAACCCGCATAGTCCACACCCACGCCGATCGGATAGCTGTTGATTACCTTCCCGGTAACAGCGTCCATGACGACCATCTTCGGCTCGTTACGGCAGCCGATGAAGAGGCGGTTCGTCTTCGCGTCATAAGCCAGACCCGTAGGAGTCTTCGCCACACCGATCGGAAAACGTTTCTTGACTTCCAGGGATTTCGGATCGAACGCGACTACTTCGGCGGTGTCCTCGAGGTTGACATAAATGACGTCATCTCCAATCACTGCTTGTTCGCCATCGCCTTTCGCTTGCACCGTTCCTACCACTTCGCCTGTCTTGGCATCGATGGCGGTGATGTCGTGCGAGCCGTGGTTGTTGGTGAACACGCGTTTCGATTCGGGATCGTAGTAGATGCCGTCCGGCCCCTTGCCGACGTCGATCTTCCTGATAAATGCCAGCGTCGTCGGGTCGAACATCGAGACCTTATTCTCGCGGCCATTGCTGGTGAAGCCGTGCTTGAAAGCCGAGGCGATCGCGGCCCCATGGACGCCGGGAGTGTCTGTGATCGTGCCGATGAGTTTACCGCTGTCCGCGTCCAGAACTTCGACCTGAGTCGCATGCGAAACGTAGAGCCGCCGCGCCGAACTGTCGATCGCGACGTAATCAAAGCCGCCGGTGCCGCCAATCGGGTAATGGCCCGTGACCTTATAGCCGGTCGTGCCTTGAAAGAGCAGGGTGCCGAAAAATAGAACGGCCAGGACGGTTTTCATCGTTAGCATTTTTGTTCTCCTGTTAAGTTTTCTGATCGATTTACTATTCAAAGACGACGGCACGTGCCGATGGTTACAAAAAACCCGGCATTAAGATTGGCTAACGCCTCTTCCCCAACAGCCACGTCTTAAGAACGCCGGGATTGGCGTCGTCAGTTGAAAAATATTCCTGGATTAGCTTTCGGTACAATTGCGCGCGCTCGAGGTTTTGCAGTTTGGCCCCCAGCGGCATCTGGCCGCCCTTGACGAAAGAGCTGATCAGGGTTCGATCCATCGGCCAGTTCAGCGGCCCGAGCCGGTCCGGCTGGTGGCCGGCAGCGCACGTCGTTGTATTACCGGCGATAGATTTACCGGCCGCAACCGGCGCGTGAAGCTCGCTTCGAATCGTCGAGCCCAGTCCCGGCCCGAACTTTGTGGTGTCTAGATACTTATCAAAGCGCGCCGGAATGTATTGCAGAAAACGTTCGTTGACCACATCCACCATTGGCTTTTCGTCACGACTGACGCTGCCATTGACGGGAAAGATTGGCAGAATGCCGCTCTTGTGGCACTGCGCGCAGTTGTCGTCGCCTTCGCCAAGTTCCCAACGACCCTTGATGGTGATCGAACCACCTCGACGATAGGTGCGATAGTAGTCTTTGAAGTAGACGTTGGTAATTGGGTCTGGCCCGGGCACCGCCGCGACTACTGAAACATTCCGGACGGTCGCGCGCGCGCGCGGATCGGGCACGCCGAACTGCACCCACTTTTCCGGCACCTGCTGCGCCGCATTTCCCGGCACCACAATCAGCAGGCGGCGAAAGCTGTCCTGGTTGTCCGGCGTTCCCAGATGTCGCG
>WNFC01000658.1_pt1 | contig 34773 bp, 65 predicted proteins | sample 5400541 | NCBI WGS metagenome assembly WNFC01 (sample SAMN13153342, study PRJNA577476) | soil metagenome | isolation source: 120 cm saprolite under Douglas fir tree site 2 hole 2 replicate 1 | place: USA:California | collected 2015-04-18
AGAGACTTGCTCAACCTTCCATGCCTCACCATATGGCTCTGGCAGACCTCTCTCACGAGCACGTTGATTTGCTTTTCTCTTACGTGCAGCCTCTTTCTGTGCGGGAGTCAAACTCATTAAAATTTCCCTCGGTCATTCTATATTAGGTGTTGCGGAGCCCGCGACTGCGTTAGCTCCCCGGCTTATCCATATCCTCTTCGTCCTGAGATTCCTTCACGAGAGGCATTGCCGTGTAAGTCCCATCATCTTCTTTGGAAACGCCGACGATTCCACCCGGCTCCACTTTCAAACTGTCATAACTCTCATCAAACAGACGAGAAATTTCTCTCATCACGGAACCATGCACACAAGCTGCGACTGGAAGACCACCCTCTATCCCAACCTTGATGCAATTGCGGATAATCGGGTCAACACGATTACGAAAATGTTCTACGCTCTCGCCACCCGGAATGACTTCCTTCGGATTATCACGGTAATGCGCCAACTTCTCACGATTCTCTTCGTTCTTCGGCAGACCGGTAAAATCACCGGTATCGAGACTGTCAAAGTTTTTGAGCGCAATCGATGACATGCCTTTACTCTCTGCGAGTGGCATCATCGTTTGCATTGTGCGGTGCTTACCGGAATGATACAACGCGCTCAGCTTATAGCCCTTGAGATATGTCGCAAGGTCTTCAGCCTGTTGCTGACCGGCCATGTTTAGAGGAATGTCCATGTCACCACGGAACTTTTCCTCGCTTCCATCCGGCGGATTGTTCATGTCAGTCTCACCGTGTCTGATGAAAAACGCGGCTAGCTTCATGGTAATTTTGGTCCAAAACCCGAAGCCAGAGTTGAAGCTGGAGCCGGGGAAATTACATCGGGCTTAGGAGTATTATCCTTGCCCCACGCCGTTGTGGCGCGATTGACTGCGTAATGTACAGTTGCGAAACCACCAAGTGCTGTCACTGCCATAGCATCCGGATGCCCGCCAGTCTTAACGACCATGTAAACCAAGCAACCTATCGAAGCAAATGAGTGAATGGCAGTCATCAAACGCGACGAGCTAGGACTACCCTTGTCGCTGAATGCGATCTTACAATATTGAATAAGAGGAGCGAGACTTGCCAACTTCATGTAATTAATCCGCCATCTTCGCTGCCTTCAACTTCCTTGTTAGGTTTCTTCGCCGAATCCCTCATGCGCTTCACAAGACCTGCCATCGCTTGAACGTGACCATTCTTCGACGCTAAGCCTTGCTCGACATGGTCGTCAGTGAAATCTGCGTCCGGACCAAGCTTAAGAGCCCTATGCAAACCACCGCTACGCAAATGACGAGCAGCACGATACGTTGAAACTGCTTGAGCTGAAGGTGCTCCACCCACGCCAACCATTATGCCACCTTGCCAGCGGCCGCTAACGGAGTCTGTTCTGAATCTTGATCTTCGCCCATATTCGGGTCCGAGGTATGATCAATCACGTGATCGAGCATGCCATCATGATCGGCGGCTGCACCGCGCACATCGCCATCACGAACAGGCGCGGTATGCTGATAACCATGCTTACCATGAATGTGATGAACCGTGTGAGAACCGTCATTGTGATGCTCAACAATGGTGTGACTGAATGAGTGTTTCTTTGCCATTTTATTTCCTTGTGCGCCAGAGATTTGAACCAAACCTTCCGGCTCGCCCGGCTTGTGTGGTATCTGATCTACAAATTCGCAACACCCTTTCGGAATGTTTACAATCGCTATGCCGTCTTTATCTTTCTTGGTTTTTGAGTCCGCGAGCATTGCCGGATGCGGACAACGACCTTTGCCGCTTTCATCAACGAAAATCTTTCCTTCCGTTTTACCCTTCAACCACTTGCAATCCTCGCAGTGGTAAGGTCCATCTTCGGCATACCCGGCAATTGATGTACTCTTCGGCCAGAATGCGCCAACTTCATCAACAAGCTTCTTCAAGCCCGCGATTACTTTTTTCCAATCAGCCATTTTCTCTGCGCGCCTTGCGAGCATGAGCATAAGCAGGTAATCCGCGGCGCGGCGTAGAAGCAAACTCGTGCAGTTGCTTTTGAGCCATATCAAGCAAACCGCGATTTTCCGGATTCAACTTTTCCGGTTCATGTTCCGCAATCGCCATTGCGATCTGCTGTGCCTTTGATTTTGCTGGCATGCTGCCTCTTACTTCTTAATTTCTCGTCCTGTCAACTTGGCAAGATCAGCTTCTATGTGGGTCAGGTGGTTCTCAAGCAGAGTCTTCATGCCAATTTCCATGGAATCCATGTGAGCAATGCAGCGCATAAAAAACGCTTTGCCGTGCTCATAGACGCCGCGGGAACTCCAAGCCAACTTCACAATGACGGCCACAATGGCTAAATCTCTGAATGTAGAGGCGATCTCCCCAAGAGTCAACTGTGATGGATTGAACATAGGGGTCCCTTTGAAAATTTGCCGGGGCTATACGCGGCCTGCTGTGAGTTTCACACGCTCCGCATTTTGTGTTTCGCGGAGAAAAAGAAAGGGCGAGATTTGTTCATCCCGCCCCAACAGAGAGAGTTGTCCCTTTCGGGAAGTTTTTACGACTCGATACCGAACTGATACAAGGAAGCCTTGTTGGTCGCGTCCGAAGTTCCGAACGTTACGCCAACAACGAAACCAAGCACGGCACCTTGCTGCAATGCAGAGTTACCCGCATTGAAGTTAAGGCCGGTAAGCACGGTTGTAATGATGGTCGGAGCAGTAACCGAGGCACCCTTATACGCTTGGTATGCACCGGTCAACTGACCAGAATCATTGTCGCCCAAAAGTTCTGCCTGGAGACCCCACGGCTGAGCAGCCGCAAAAGTCGGAGTCATCGCGCCAGTGGTTGCAATTGAAGTGTATACCGGGCTAGCCAAAGAACCAGTCACAGCATACAACTGAATGGTTACGGTACCCGATGGGTCGCCAGTATCCGAACCGAAGCTACCACCTGCCATCACTGAAAACTGCTGGCCGTTAAACACGTTCTGTGCTGGAAGCCACAGCGCACCAACCGGGCTAGTCGAAGACGGAGTCGTCGGTAGAGAACCGCCCGGACCCGCTCCTGCTGCACCCGCCCATCCTGGGAGAGGACGAGGGAAATACTTAACTGCGGTTCCAGTTCCGCCAACCTTCGACGGAGTGAGACCGTTTACTCCGAAATCGAGTACGTTACTCATGTGTTCACCTTATTCTACCTGCGAGCGATGCTAGACTTTTCCCGAAGGATTGTCAATCTTACCTCGTCGCATGCTTTTATTGGTGTCGTGCGTTTGGTTCGTGCTACGCGCGTCCAACAAACTTTTTCATCGCCAAATCCATCCACAAGCACACGTCACCTGTTCGCCTGTCTTCTTTCGAAGCAAACGCCAACAACGTGCACAAAGACGCTCCCACATAGGAAGCCCTCCGGATGTTACTGTGCTGCTGGCTCTACTGGCTTTGGTACCGGCCGAAGAGCCGCTAACTGCGCTTGAGCTTGCGCCAGTTGTTCGTTCAACTGCATAATTTCAAGATGCATTCGCCCGATTTCTGCAAAAATTTTCTGAATATCCATTGTCTATCCTTTAACTTGCCTTCTGCAAAATTGCTACAACCGTGATATGAACCGTGACCGTGTTCACACTTAAAGTAACAGTCCAAGCTGTTGCCGCTGTTGTTGCCGGAATAGGCGGATTGAAATTTGCATTGATCTGGGTCGGGTCAGCGGTTGCTGTCGCTAAAGCACCTGTATCCATATCAAAGATATAGCTGTTCGTCCCATCTGAAAGCGTGGCAGTAAACGCTATGTCTGCTGTCGCTGCCGGGACAACCGTGATAACAAAATGACTTATATCAGCGAAAATTCCCGCTGCCTGTGCTGCTAGCACAGTAGCTGCTACGTTGGAATTAGTAATAGTTGTAGCTTTGGAAGTCGTCTGAGCACGACGAATCGGCTTAACAAACAAACTGCCTTCGTAGTCACACTGAGCCGCTACCGATTGACCCGTCGTCAATGATGGAGGCGTTGTATTATTGACAGCTAATGTTGCGAGAGCATTCGCCGGTGCTGTCGCGGCAGTTATAACCGCATCCAGCGTTGCCGCTGCGTTGCCACTAATTCCAACTTTTTGAACACCAGCCGCTACCGTAACTACGGCGGCGTTACCCACGTTCTTGATGTTTTCGTCAAGGACGCCTGCGGTCGTTTCAAAAGATGTTCCTGCTCGACCTTCAATACCTACTAACTGAACTCCGGCTACGGCTGTAACAACAGCAGCGTTACCCACGTTCTTCAAATTGTGATCGAGAACGCCCGCCGTGGTTTCAAGCGATACGTTTGTGCCACCGACGACGCCGACTTTTTGAACACCTGCGGCGGCTGTAACAACAGCACTATTCGCAATGTTCTTCAAATTTTCATTAAGAACGCCGTTGGTATCTTCGAGTGGCGCTCCCGAATTACCACCTCGAATTGCTACCGTTAAAGCGCCTACTAAGACGTTCAAAACTGGATTTCCACCAACAGCAGCTATGTTGGTAGTAGGAGATGTTTGAGCACCGCTTGACGCTTGCAAACGAAAAGTTGCTGTTCCTGTTCCTACGATAGCAGAACTTAAACGAACTCTAAAATTCATGAAACCAGTTACGTTAAATTGCCATAGAACGCTCACGTTTCCAGGATTGAATAACGAGGCATTCAGGTCCCCTACAGAGTTACCTGAACGATATCCTAATGCTGAATACCACGTAACTCCGTTATCATCCGAAACTTCAAAAGTAGCTACGCCAGCAGATATAGTTCCTGTTACGTTAAGAGAAAGAACAACAGTTTGAAAAGCAGAAATTGCTAACGAAAGAACTGTATCTTGTGGAGTTGCAGAAGTCCAAGCAGCAGTTACTGCTGTAACGCGCCCCTGAGTTATCGGCCAACCTGCCGTTGAAGCGGCTGGCGTTCCCTGAGCTACTACTAGATTTCCACTCGCATCCAAAGAGAGCGAATGCAAAACATTAGACGGATTCTTTCCGAGTGCAACCGTACCAGTCGGAGTCGCCTGGGTCGTACCATCAACATACTGTGTGCCACCACCGCCACCTGCGGCAACATTGACTAGAAGATTTCCAGATGCGTCTACTTGAAATGGAACCTTCTGACCACTTGTCGGCGCAGGAGGAGATACGTTAAACTCACCTGCAACAACAAATGCGTCGCCGAATCCAGCCATCTACACTCCTAAAAATGTTGTTGAAGGCGTTCGACGATTTCCTCTCGAATAGAATGAACTCGCTGATAGCGCTTGTCCTTCTCAATCAAATCCACTTCGTGCTTAATTGCAACCCACTTCTGCACGATCTCGCTGCCAGAAGTTCCAATGATCTCATGAACAACTTGAGCAATTTCTTCTCGCGTTGCCCCATCCTTGCCGGATATGCCAGACTCGCCTATGAAGCCGCGCTCACCACGATCACCTTTTTCACCATCTCGACCATCTCTACCACTCTGGCCGGTCATGCCTTGAGAACCTTGAAGACCTGGAGGGCCTTGAATACCTTGCTCGCCGCGGTCACCCTTTTCGCCATCTTTACCATCTTTACCCGGATTTCCCTTGAGGCCAGATTCACCTTGCTTTCCTTCCAGACCAGATTCGCCTATAGGACCAGGAATGTTTGAAACTCCTGGTTCGCCGTCGCGGCCATTTTTGCCGTCGACTCCGTCTCTGCCGTTGCGACCGTCTTCGCCATTTCGGCCGGGCTCACCTTGCACACCACGCTCACCTTGTGCTCCACTCTCGCCCCGCGGGCCTGTTAGCCCCGGAGCATTCGAAACACCTGGGTCGCCTTTATCACCTTTTGGACCAGAAGGTCCAACTTGAAGCTCGACATCTTTAATCAAACCTTCGCAAATCGCGGCAAGCAAATCGACAGCTTCCTCGATCTGCATCTCTTTGATTGTCTGCTTCAACGATAGGGACATTAGCTTACAATTCCTCTTGACTTCAAGAGATATTCTGCCGGTGACAAACTCTGATAACGGGCCTGAACTGGTATGCCCTTCTCAGGACTGTGAAGGTGCGCACAATTCGGACCACATGTTCTCTTATGCTCTTCTTCTAAAAGCGACTGGCGATATGCATCGCACTCAGATACACTACTGTGTTTGCACTCATCGCCGAGAGGACAAACAATTCGAACCTCTTTTGAGGATTTGTTGTCCTTAAAATCTTGATAAGTGAAAGTCATAAATTGCGCAGCTTATTAAGTACCAACTGCGACTCCTGCGTTTGTGAGATTGTAGTGGATGTTTCCACCGGCGTTGATCGCCTGGAAGATATCTTGGTTGGAAGGATTCGAGAAGGCATCCGCGAAGTAATGCGCCGTGGTATCGCCAGAAGCGAGGCGCGTTTGGAATTGTCCGATACGGGTTCCATTCGTTGCACCGCTGGCCGGATTATGAACCGCACCTGCGGAGTCGACGTTCAAAAGAATGGCTCCACTAAGACCAACGATCTGCAAAAGATCAAGGTTCTGAGCGAACCCAACAACTTGTGGAAAAGCACCCGCAAGGGTTGAACCCTGTTGAGTACTATTCTGTGAATACAACGCTTGTGCTGTCGCCATCTGTTTATCCTAGTGCTACTCGAGAATTTTGCGGGGCTTGCCCGGCGACTCGAGAGTCAACCGGAATTATGCCTGCCACGCGAGAATCCGTTCCTGGAACTACGGAGTTACTACTTGTCTGCACATCGTCAATCTGTGTGCCCTGGACTGTTCTAAATGTTGCAGCGTTCGGCTTGCTCACGCGACTATCTACAACGCTAACGGCCATCGTTATTCCTTAACACGAAACCCCCTTCGCGAGGGGGTTTTGTTACACAAAATATTTTGGTTCGGGCATGTGGATTCGAACCACAATCATGGGCTTCAGAGGCCCAGGTCCTACCGGTTAAACGATATCCGAACAGAAACTTGGTTGCTCATGAAGGACTCGAACCTTCATCTGCTGATTCAAAGTCAGCGGTCCTACCGATTAGACGAGAGAGCAACAGAATTTTGTCGCCCTGTCCGACGAGGTCTCGGTACATTTAATTCGTCAGGCGCTAACGATACCGGGTCCTCCGGCTGCTTTTATGAATCTTGGTCCTAGCTGTCCGAGTCGAGCGGACACAGCCTGTTCTTCAGACAGGAATGCGACCCCTACATCAAACTAGGATGGAGGAAGAGCACAGAATTGAACTGTCAACCTTTCGGTTGGTCGGGTGTTCGAAACCCGTTGCGAGCCATTCGCACGTTCTTCCTAAATGGCGGACTGGTAGACGAATCGAACGCCCCCGTATCTCTACGAGCCTCCGGGTTCAAACCGGATTGCCGACCATTCGGCGGTACCATCCTCAAACTTGCACGCTTTTTAATCTCTGCTCACGCCTCATTTCTGTGCGAATCACATCGTGCCGAGCGGCGCCTTCGTCTTTCACGGTCAGGCAAGACAACATCAAAATTGGCGGAACGAGGAGGACTCGAACCTCCACGACCTTTCGGTCGCTGGTTTAGCAAACCAGTCCGGCTACCATTTCGGCACCGTTCCACTGAAAATTATTGCTTCAACAACTTCTTTGCGTAGTGAAATCCAAGGCCAAATAAGAAACCGATCACTGGATACATCACAAGCTGCATCACGATCTGTAACATCATTGTGGCGCCTCTTGATCGTTTTCCTGAACCTTTCGCTCGTGCTTCACTTCCGGCTTCACTAAAAAATCACGAATCGCCTGTGCTGGAACCATCATCACACCGTTCTCGTACATATGGCCTTCGAGCAAACCAACAATCTGACCAGTCTTCTCACTAACGATTGCGGAACCACTGGCGCCTGGACCACCACCAATCTGAACAACGATGCGACCTTTGCAAAGTCCTTCGCAATGTGGGTCGTCAACTACTCCAACCTCGCTGGCAACTTGACCTTCAAAAATGATTCTATTGATCATCTTCGGATAGCCAACATAGAAAACTTTTTCCTCGACTTGCGGATTTTGATACGCAAGCGGAAGGACTTCATAGTGCTTCGAAGTCTTTACGTGAAGTTCGGCGGCATCTACAACACCGTCATTCTGCCACTTCACAACTTCGACCGGGTCTCCATCTTTCTCAGACTTTGCACCGAGAGGACCCACAAAATACTTCGCATCGTCCGGCGCGCCTGTTTCATCCGGGTCTATGCAGTGACCTTCAGTTAACAGTAAATAGCCGTCACTGACTTTTTCGTACGCCTGGGTTGTGCATATTGAAAGCGCATCGACTCCGTGCGATGCCGACTCACCATACAACACCAATGCCGCGGCTTCGGCTCTCTTATGCAACTTCGATTGACCGGCGAAAACCGGAGCAGCCGCAAGTATCACGGCACACAGAACAGGCAGAACACGCTTCATCGTAATATCCTCGATGAGCGACCGTTGGCAGAGCACAATCGTTCTATCACGCGGTTCCCTATTCGGAGACCCTCTGTTCCGCGCTACTTCCTTTCTGGTCTAGACTCTTTACAATACTCAGCTAGTCCATTCCATTTAGCCGCATTTTTGAAGAAATTCTCAATCGGCTCAAACCTTCTGTGTGGTGAACACCACGACATTCCTTCTGGAGCTACTTTACGTTTTGGCGTCCCGCCTCTATAAATATGAGGCATATTACAATCTGTATGAGAAAAAGCGATGTTACCCAAGTCCCAAAACAGTTTAGCAGAACGACCTTCCCACGGCTCTTTGTGCTCCAAACTCAAATCATTGGAGCATCCGATTACGCCGCCACATTTGAAACAATAATTCTCTTCGTGTCTTTGAAGCAAATCAAATAAAACCATCTTTCGAAGTCTATTTGCGGCTGCTCCATGAGACATGCCTAACTGCTCCGCAATGCGCTTACTTCTCATGGCTGTTATCCTCCTAGGACGTTAGCACATGATTTTAGTTTGGCAGGCCATGCAGGACTCGAACCTGCGTCGCATCGGTTTGGAGGCGAGCATCTTAGCCGCTAGACCAATGACCTGCTGAAAAATTTGAGAGCGCCCTACGATGCGTGTGATCGGCCGTGTCACGATCCTTTGGACTCACGCCGCGTACTCTTCTCTCCCGGAAGGACTCGAACCTTCATGCGGGTCAACTTGCGCTCTCGCGCCAGACACTCGGGGTTTTTGAGACCCCTGCATCCACGTTGGTCAATCAACTCGTTCCCGCTTTCTCTAGTGACTCAGCCGCCAAACCACTATCGGCCTCGGCCCCTCTTGCGAGGGAATAAACTTGGTGGAGACAGAGGGATTCGAACTCTCTATGTCCAAGGACAGCCTGTTTTACAGACAGGTGCGACTCTCCTGCTTCGCCGCGCCTCCACAAAAATTACGCTCCAATTTCTTGATGCGTAACAATTCTTTGAATATCCGTATCGCTCGGCAACGGCACCTTTCGCGGTTCCGCTTCAAACTTTGGCTTGATCTTAATACGATCACTGTATGCGCCACCGCGCTTTTCAATTTCCTGACTTCTTTTTTCTTCTTGAACTTCACTCGGCGACATTTCACGCGGCCCGGACTCTTCACGATGAAGTGGCCCAAGCGTAACCTTTGGCTTCTTCTCCGCGCCTGGAGTCTCAATTCGTGATTGTCGTGCAAGCGTGTACGGTGAAGTTGCCATTTTCAATCCTTGGAGCAGAAGCCGGGACTCGAACCCGAACAGGCCCCTTACCAAGGGGCTAGGCTACCATTACATCACTACTGCTCAGAAACTTGGAGCACCATCGTGGAATCGAACCACGGCGTCCGCGCTACGAGGGCGGCATCATAACCACTAGATCAACAGTGCAAACTTGGAGCACCAAGTTGGATTCGAACCAACGTGTCCCGGGTACAGGCCGGGCATCTTGGACCACTAGGATGATTAGTGCTCAAAAAATTCAGCGTCGCCCCACGGCATGTCGTGAGCATATGCGGGACCGTTCTATCTGGCTTTAGCGGCCGCGACTGTTTTGGGTTTTACACTTCCGTCTGAAAAACCCGAAGTCAACGGAAGTGAAATTTATGTGGGTTCCTGCCTCGGCGAGCCGAGATACGATTGTCGTACTTGGATTCGAACCAACGTTCCCACAAAACTTGGAGCGACGTGCGGTAATCGAAACCGCGCCTGGACCTTGGCAAGGTCCCACGCTACCACTACGCCAACATCGCTCAGAAATTTGTGCCACTCCGCTCGCGCGCCTAGCAGCATAGGGTTAGCGTTGGGTCCCCTGACGGAGGTGCTAACAGGCTAATCTCAGAAAAAGTGACGAGCTTAATCAGGACTCGTCGTGAGCATCTCCGTGCACCCGTCTATTGCTAGACTATCTTGGAGCGAAGCACCGGATTCGAACCGGTACTGCCTACTTGGAAGGAAGGCATGCTGGCCGTTACATCAGCCTCGCTCAATACTTTGAAAAATATCTTTGATCGGACGGTTCATCCAATAGCTCAGATCATCCGTCAAATCCCAACGCTCACCGGTGCGAGCATCAAACACAGTCAACTCGAAACCCTGTTCGCCGCCCGGGATTACGTCCCAATCACTCCGGTAACCGGAGAATGTTCGCGTTAGAAATCTTCCCATAAATTTGGTTGCAGAGGTGAGAGTCGAACCCACGGAGGCTTGCTTATGAGACAAGCTTGAATACCCATTCTCCCTGCAACAGAAAATCAATCGGTGCGTTATCGGGCGCTTCATCACCGTGGCGCACACCCGTCGTACGGCGGCAAAGCCCGTGTGCGTTCGAACTTGGTAGCCAATGAAGGAATTGAACCCTCATCTCCCGCTAATCAGGCAGGCGTCTTACCGTTATACGAATCGGCTATTAATGACTCTTCCTCGGCATGACAATTGGAACAAAGCAAATCACATTTATCCAATTCCGCTTTTAACAATACCCAAGAGCGACAAAGGTCTTGACCGATTTCAAAACTTTTTGTACTACGATCTCGGTGATGGAATTCAAGAGCACGGATGCATTTATTATATCCACATTTTTGGCACTTACCACCCTTGTATTCTACCGCCCGCTTCTTCTTTTCCGCGCGACGATAATTCGAAATACATGAATTACATTTCGTTCGTAAATGCCCGCCTCTTTTCTTGCGATCATATTCGTAAATACGACCACACCCACATTGAACTTCCATAACCGTCCTAATGTGCTCGACCAGAACAGAAATTACTTCCGACAAAGGCGTTCATAATAACGTACCCAAACTTTGTCCCACTCTTCATCGGGCTCTCTGAAACTGTAACCAATCCAAATTCCGACTGGCTCCGGCTTCGACGGAAATTGCAATGTCTGCTTTCCATCTCGGCCCCAAGACCACACATCATTGAACGATGCTTCCAAACGCTTTGGGATTACCAACTCTTCCCAATCATGACAATCTCTGATCGCCTGCTCCTGCGCTCTACGCCAGCAGCGACGTGCGACGAGCTTGTCATGCTTTGCCGATCTTACGCCAGTAACGGCGCAATACGGTCTACGATATGAACGTGACATAGGAACCTCCTCAGGTTTACCTAATACATGTCATATCGCCTCCTAAACTTGGTGGACAATGGCGGAATCGAACCCCCAACTTCCCGGTGCAAGCGGGATGTTTTCCCATTAGAACTAATCGCCCACGTAAACTTGGCAGAGCTACCCGGATTTGAACCGGGGTGACAACCTTGAAAGGGTTGCATCCTAGGCCACTAGATGATAACTCCGCTGAAACTTATTGCCCGAAATTTCTTTTCTTCGGGTCGTATAGTCGACAACCTATGCCAAACTCGTGCTGATTCACGTTCATTAGCGAACACGCTGAATCAGAACACATAATCTTTTCGAATTCGCCCGGCAAAAACTCCATCTGCCCTTCTTCATTTCTTCTCAAATGAAGGCCTGTTACTTTACCCGGCGCATTCTTCGGAAGAACAATTTGATCATTCCCTGCGAAGAGAATCCCTGAGCCATCTAAATGAATCCAGATCGCCCACTGCGCTTTGCCTCTGCGCGACTCACGCGGAAAGATATGCAACTTTTCCGGTACATCTTTCAAAACTTCTACTTCGATTCCTGCTTTCATTGCTCTCTCCCGGTCTCGCTTTCGCGGAACTCGTGAACAAACTTGGTAGCCTCGACGGGACTCGAACCCGTGTGACATGCTTGAGAAGCATGCATCCTTGCCACTAGATGACAGGGCCACATAAAATTTAAGCCGAAATTTCTAACTCGCTCTCGGGCTTGCTAGGCAACAATCCGTCGATTGTCTGATACTAGTCGGGCGACACTGGAATCTCGTCCAGTAGCAAATTGGTAGTCGATCACGGATTCGAACCGTGCAGCAGCACTAATCTAGTGCGAAGGGTTTATAAGACCCTGCCCCGAACCGTTCGGAACCGACTAAAATCCTGGGAACGTTTGGTCTTTAGCCGATCACAGTTTCGAACGTTACTCCGCTGCGAACCGCTCCCACTGAACTTGGTACCCCGTAAGTGAATCGAACACTTCCGTCTCGGGTGTAGGCCGAGTGCATACGACCAGTTTGCTAACAGGGTACATGAAACTTTTTCTTCAACCACTCAGCGATCTCATACAAAACCAGCAGTGCATCCAATACAACCAACAATGGAAGCACCACGAGTCGCTTCATGGTATAATCCTGGTCGGTCGCCAGGGACTTGAACCCTGACCCCATCGCTTAAAAGGCGAGTACGCTGCCGCTCGCGCCCGCAACCGACATAAACTTGGTCGACCGCCTCGGACTTGAACCGAGACCAAACAGGTTAAGAGCCTGATATTCTGCCGCTCGAAATCGCAGTCGACATAAAAACTTCTCAGATTCGCAATAGCCCGGCTTCAGTCATAGGCTTTCGCCCGGGACAGTCATTCATCTAAGCCCACTACCCGGTCCTCGTCGCGCTCAACAAACGCTCAGACCCTATTTGTGGTTGCACCTGTGTGGATTGCCCCAGCATGATTGTACACTTTTGTACAAATCTTTCAACTTGTACAAGATCGTGCAACCGGGCCTTACCCGTACGCTCACGCGTCCCGCAACTTCCACGGCACAGTGTTGAGATGTGGTCGGAACTTCCTCGGATGATTTAGAGCCTTTTCAGGAATCTATCCGCGACCATCTCGCGATTCTAAGTAAAATGGTTGGTTTTCGTTACCAGCCACTAAAGAAACGATTCGGACTTTCTCCCGAAGGAGCCGACATAACTTGGAGCGCGAGGCTGGAATCGAACCAGCGATGGCTGTTTTGCAGACAGCTAACTTACCACTTGTCGACTCACGCAAACTTGGTCGCCCGCGAGGGACTCGAACCCCCACTCTACTTTATTCGAACCGGGTTTTGAATCCGGCGCGTCTGCCAGTTCCGCCAGCAGGCGATCTAAACTCTCAGTCCCCACCGCCATAGTATCGTGGGAGTACAATCTAGCGCCGCTTTCGCGAACTGAAAACTTGGAAGGCCACCGGGGAATTGGACCCCGCTTTCACCGTTCGTAGCGGTGCGTAATTATCCGATATACGAGCAGCCCTCTGAAAATCAAAGCCGAAGAATAAAACAGGGTTCATCGCTTTCGCGGCTCCTGCAATGTTTGACCCCGCTTCGGCACAAAGTCAACATCTATCAGGCCCTGCAATCTGGAGACCCCGGTCGGATTCGAACCGACTTTTGTACGGGTTAGAACGCCGTTGAGCCATCCAGTTGCTCGACGGGGCCTTTGAAACTTGGTGCGCCGCACAGGATTCGGACCTGTACGCCATTTCTGGCCGAGGGGTTTAAGCCCTCTACGTCTGCCATTCCGCCAGCAGCGCAAATTTTTCGACGTGCCGCACCAGGGAGAACTGGCTGGCTGTTCGATGCGGCTTTTCGCCCAAAGGCTGCATCCTCTTCACGCTGTAAGCGCGTCAAACTTGGTCCGCCGCGAGAGACTTGAACTCCCACGCCCGAAGGCACATGTTCCTAAGACATGCGTGTCTGCCATTCCACCAGCAGCGGACTGAAAACGTGGCGCGATTAAGACCGCGCCGGGTCATTCCCAGCCCTGAGGGTGGGTTGAATCAGCGCGTCCCTTTAGCGGGTCAGGCCCGCAACCAGTCAGACGAGACAACGGCATCCGGTTTGCGCCGGTGCTGATTCTGTCGCGACAACATCAGGATTCGCTATTTGCGAATCACAAACTTGGCTGGAGACATAGGAGTCGAACCTACATCGCTCTGGTTAACGGCCAGATGTCTTACCGATTAGACGAATCTCCAACAGAAACATCAGAGCGAGCCCTGCTAGTTTGACGAAGCAACCAGCTTCAACGCTCTAAAAACTTGACCAACGTGCCACCGCAACACTAAAGCGCGACCCCCGCTTTCGCGGCACGCCTGTGGGATTCGAACCCACGCTTTCGATCTCACCCGCCAGCTAGTCTTACTTTGCTGGACTTAATGAGTTGGGATACAGACTGGCATCTCGACCTTAGAGTAGATCGTGCGCCTCGTGGGAGGAGAACTCTAGACCATTACCCCACTCAATTTCAATCTGTACCACTCTATCTGCCAGCCAATGTTACATGCTGGACTTAAACTTTCATGGTAGGCGTGCCTTGACGCCTCGTTCCACCCTTTCGGGGTTTTGTTCGTTCGCTCCCCATGTGGCGTTCGTCAGTACGGACAGCCCGAAGGCCTGAACTGAAACGAACACCACCACAGGGTCCGTGTGTGGATAACCGAACGACTCCACAAAACTTGGTCGGGAACACTGGATTCGAACCAGTGATCTCTCGCGCCCGAGGCGAGCGGGAACAACCAAACTTCCCTAGTTCCCGACAGAAAATAACGGGGAGGCTTCACTTTTTATCGCGTTGCCTTTAACCCCGAAAACTTGGCGCGACCAGCGGGATTCGAACCCGCGGTCTTCTCCGTGACAGGGAGACGAGCACGGCCGCTGCTCCATGATCGCGCTGAAACTTTTAACGTGTACGCGAGTCAACGGGCTTATTAACCCGCGAATCAACCGGCACACTAACTCTCGAATCAACCGGCTTATCTACTCGCGAATCTACAGGCGGTCCAGCAGCCCTCGAATCAACCGGAAAGGTTGAGTCGACGGTAAGTACCAGATCAACTGAGATTACTTGTTTCAATAACTACAACTTTCTTAGGCTCCTGAATCTTGTACCTGGGCAACAAAATTAAATGCACCCGATACTGTTGGGGTCCCACTTAGAACACCCGAAAGTGAAAGCGTGATACCCGCTGGCAAACTACCTGAAAGAACAGACCACGTGTAAGGTGTCGTCCCGCCAGTCGCCTGCAAAGTCTGTGAATAAGGCTGGTTCTGTACTGCGTGCGGCAAACTTGTCGTTGTTACAACAAGTGCTGCATCTACAGTAAGTGTAAGAGCCTGCGTTGCTGTCTGCATTTATATCCCTCGTGCTAAAACAATGGACGACGCTCTACCGGACTAAGCTACAACGGAAGCCGCTTGCCGCATACACGGCTGACTCAAGCATCTTTAAGCTACCAATGGCGGGCATCGAACCCGCGCCTTCGTCGGACCTGCCAGCTAATGCTGGACTTAAACTTGGTCGGGACGGGGTGACTCGAACACCCAAGGCGTTGCCGCACCGGTTTCCAAAACCGGACTGCTTCCATTTACAGACCTACGCCCCGACTGAAACTTTCGACGGCCGCACCGACGTTCCGTCACAACGGTTGTGATAGCTCCCGGTACTGGTCCACAACAAGTATCAATAAGCCTGAGGAGATCAATCCCCAGGCTTTCGCGCGTTCACGTATACCCGACGTGACTCGGGCTCGCGCAAAACTCAATCTTGAATAAGCCGGGGAGAGCCTGACCCATTTCAATGCGTCTAACGCTCCATGAATCCGGTTCCCCGGCTTCACTGCTCTATCATAAATGTACTGCTCTTCGTTTACATGCCCCGATCTGTCAGAGCGGGTTCGGGGTGGACCACCGTTTGGCAACTAGCCGCAACCTTTCACTTGCGGCCATTACGCGCGACCCAGGCCTCACTGCCAGTGAACTGACCTTGGTTCCGTTTCGCGCGGCCAATCTCAATCTTACAAAGACATCCTACCACAACTTCGGAAATTTGTCAAGCACTATTTTAACGTGCTGGATGTTTTTCTGATGGCAGACCCTTGTGAGACCCGTCCGCACTGACGCCCATGCTGTTCGCAAGACCTTCCGCGTGCGCCTTGTCGTTATGCTGCGCGTGAACGACCTTGGACGGTTTCGCCGGTGCTACACCCGGATACGCGTATGCGTGCGGATGGTTAGCTGCGACTTTCTTCTCCGGTGGATGCGCCTTGGACGCTGCCGTTTTGTTTTCCTTGCCCATCTTCTCATTCCTCGCGATGCCATCACCTTTCGGCCGAGGCTCGCTTTATACTTCAAAACTTGGGGTAGGCCACGGGAATCGAACCCGCCCTGACAGGGCCACAACCTGTCGTGCTGACCACTACACTAGGCTCACCATGGAATATGTTACCATGAAAGCTTTGCGTTGTCAAGCAGACTTTATAAAAGAGACTTGATGCGCTGCACAACAGCGGCGCCAGAAGCTTCTACAAGCTTCGTCTCTTTCTCCAACCATTCAATCTCTGCCTTCACATCCGCAACTTTCTCTGAGGCCTTTCTATGGTAGAGATACGAAACGATCGCGCCCGCGGCTGCTGACAAAAGTGCTACAATGACGTATGCCATTTTATTCTGGCTCCCCTTGATGTTTCTTAACTGATTCATTGACGTACTGACGATTTGAACCGACCTGTTTGTCGGCGCACTTCTTTGCTGCCTCTTTGTCGACAACAGCGGTACGAACTTGCTGTGCTTCCGGACGTTCGCCTTGTGCGCCTTGAGGACCTTCCGACTGAGTACGAAGCACACCTTGCTTGGCGCCGTGGCGCACTTCCTTACTCGTTTGAGTGCTCTCGTCGTATGATGCACTATGACCGCCAGGGTTTTCCTGGCCGTAATAACCGCCCATGTCTTCGGCCGGGTTATTCACCGAACCGACTGGTCCTGCTTTTCCGTCGCTCATTTCTTATCCTTCGGCTTATACTCAATTGGAATGAACTTCACCAATCTTCCGCCGGTGAGACCCGCCGGGTCCTTGCCGCGCTGGATAGCACGTTTGCTGGAACCGCGGTACGCATAAACTCGATGCCCGTCTTCGTTCTCGAAAGTAACGTGAACGGTGTTGTTGTCAATGACTTCTTTGTTCGTGATATTCTTCTTACTCATGTCAGCCTGCTTTCGAAGCCATGCACGCTTTGCTGCCGCAATGGGACAACCTTTACAAACGGAATACTGACCACAACATCTAGACATACACCAGCCAGCTTGGAAAGTTCCGTGTGATGAAATAAAGTGCTGCCGCTTCTTCCGAGACAACAAACCAAAATACCGGAGGGTTTCCTACCGGCTTGATTTCTCTAGAAACAAGCTGTCGCTTCAATTCTCGAATATCTGCAACTGTTAGCTCGCTCATAAAACCAAAGCTATCCTTACGGATAAATCAGGTCGTATCCGAAACCGACCGTGGAAACACTGGCTCCCACATATGCGACCAATTTTGCCGCGTGCGGATAATCAGTAATGAAAATCAATCCACCAAAGACTAACATCAAACCGACAAGTTGCAACCACTGCTTCAGCTTGATATACTTATCAATGTTGTCGAGAACCGTTTGAAAACTCAAATCACACCATCCTTACGAAGTCGAAGGATATCACCTACAAAGTGGACTGTGAACGCTGTGCTGAATAAAATCTGTGCTGTGTTATGAAAAAATGGAAGAATGAGCAAAGCTGTCACGAATCCAGCTACTTGAATTCTCAAGATCGCCTTGTCACTCATGCGCGCTCCGACCAATTCCACGTACCCGGCTCAGTTCCTTCTTTCGCGGACGTAATCCACAATCTTTCTCTGCCATCGAGAATGACTTGACCATTCACTCCGGGAACACCGGTGCCATACTCATCGGGCCACACACGAACAATAATCAATGGAAACTCTTGACCAAGAGATACATAATAATTACCATTGTGATCGCCGAACTCTTTAACTCTTTGAACATCCCACTCGTTCAGCTTGTAAATTACGATGCGTCCTATTGTTGGCTTCATTGCATCATCCTCGCGCGCCAGTACACGATCAAACCGTTTAGCTGATCAACACGAACATAGCCATCCAAACTTTCGAACTGACGTGGTGTCGGAAATGCTGTACGAACAAAATGTCCGCCAGCAACAACGTGTTGCCCACCATCAATTATAACGGCATCACAAACCTGGAAGCCACCGCCATTCTTAAACTCACACACCCAGGCGTCTGCCCCTTGCGGGAGCGGAGTCGTAACGACCGGGAACACCGGTTCCACCGGTGGGCGGACAGACGTACGATGAAGACAACCACCCATCGTGGCTGCGAGTACCAAGGTTAAGATCGTGCGTTTAAGCATCGGGGTTTCCGTAATTGCAAGTACGAATCTCTGGAACATGATCTGATGGAACCTTGAGTGCGACCTTCTCGCCGGGCTCAATGTATCTCGTCTCACCACAATAACTGACCATCACCAGACGATCACCAAGATTTTCGAAATAATAGATGTGGCTGCTGCCAATCGGGTCAAACGGGTTCACATTTGGCGAAACTGAACATTGAACGCCAGCCTCAGAACAAACAGCATTGAAGGTGCGCGTTACGTGTCCAATTCCATGCGGAACATCGGACACGTCGAAATGACGCGGCTCTTCACTATACATAGTCGGCTTAGCCACAAGACACCGGCATGCGGTTGATCTCTTCTGCGAGCGCCTTTCCTAACTCTGCGGCTGCATTGCTTACAGCTTCGTCAAAAGACTGCTCAACAGCGAACTTGGAAAAATTTGTGTAGTCGGCGTAATTATGAATCACCGGCGACGGCTTCATGAACTCAATACTGTGGTATTCGCATAGCCCTTCCCAGAAACTTCTCTGAGAACAATCACATGAAGCGATGACGGTTGGGGCGACTGCCACTGCCCCGGCGCCGATAGCGAACCAATTAAGAAATTTTCTACGGTTCATTCAAGCACCTTAGTAATGCGAGGTGGAGGCGGCGATACCGTAAAATGAAAACGATAGCTCACCCATCCGGCAGTCATTTCCGGAGTTGAACGAATGTTCTCGAACGGAATCTTCACACCAAGGATGGTAACAAACTTTTTACGATTCATGGACACGACGTTGTCCCCATATTGCTAGCCATCGATTTCGTTTGTGATGGCTTCACTTGCGGGTCTTTTCTATCGAAATGAAATCCGCTTCCATCTACTTTAGTGATCTCCATTATTTTTACTGCCTGTTCATGTTCGTCCACCAATTTCTGAACTAAGGCGATGATCGCCTCTGGGTTGAATTCGAAGCCAGCCTCTTTAATGTTACGCTGGAAGCTCGGGTTGTACATCAAGCGAAGAGTGCTTGGGAGCGCACGGTACAACATATTCAAAGTCGTCTTTAAGCAATACGATACAATCGGCGGCTCCGGAAACTTGTCTACAGCCAAAGCCCGACCCTCGACCGGTCTTACGTCTTGAAGCCAATCAGCTACAGTACGAAGGTGGGCCGGGTCGTTCACCCCAGCATTGTAAGCCTTGATATACTTGTTAGCATCTTCCAAGGCAGCGACACGCTTCTCAACACCTACTGCGAGATGCCAAGCCGAGCATACCTTAGATTCCTGTTTCTCGAGAAATGAGATACGCCCATTGGCCGCTACTAAGCACTCGCCTAATGTTCTAGCCTGTCCTTCCGCAACTACGAGACGGCTCTCCGCGGCTGACAAGCGCTCGTTCTGCTTTTGGATGGCAGCAACCCACTTATCAATTGTGTCCCGCAAATCACAATAATTCTTACCAAGCAAGTCGGCTCGCTGCACCCCAAGGATGCGCTGACGCTCGGCCTCTGCCTTGATGACGGAAAACTCTTTCTCGAGCTTCTCTTCTTTTCCGTCTAGGTTTAACCCCTCTACAAACTCTTGAAATGCCGCTGTCGCTGCCGTGGTTGTCATTGCCGGGATAGCAGCAATAAGCTTATCGTAGTCGGTACGAAACTGCTTCGTCTCAGCATCCATCATGCGACGAAGCTGTTCCAAGATTTCATTCTGGTCCGCAATGGAATGTTGGAGACCACCAGTTTTAAGGCGAACCTCGTCCTTGACCCACTCGACCGATCGCTTAAGCTCTCGGGCAAAGTTGGAAAGCCACAAGACGCGGTCCTGGACTCCGCTCACTAATTGGGTCAAAACCGCGATGGGTTTCAAGGTCTTTTTCTCATCTGACATTGGGCACTCCATTGTGCTATTTCAGAGGTCTGGTTTGACCCCAGGACCGGCCGCGGATTCTACCGCAACCAAGTCCAACATTCTACCGCAACCCTCCGGCGGATTCTACCGCAAGTGGGTCCCGGATTCTACCGCAAACCTTTCCTGGATTCTACCGCACTGCTCACGATCTGCTCCGAAAGTTGAACGAGTTTCTGCCGGTTGCGGTAGCATTTCCTACCGAGTGCGGTAGAATCTGCGGTAGCGTTTGCGGTAGAATTCCCGGTACCTTTGCGGTAGCATTTCTGTCACAGATGGCCCCGTGACTGGGACCCTATGTATGGGACCCATTGCCACGCCGACGCCGACGACAAAAGACCGGGGTATGGGGCGGACACCCGGCGGCCTTTGGGTAAAAATGGTACCTAAGTTTGGCATGTCACATGCTGGGGGAGCAAGTTAAATTCCAAACCTAACTTACTGAAAACAAAAGACTTAGAAGCGACTAGGCGCGATCTTCGAATCCTTGCGAGGTGAATCCTTGCGGATGGCTGGGTCTTCCTTGCACTACAATGCGGTATTAAAGTGCAAGGCGCGAAAACTACGCTAACTTACTCATTCTAAACGACTTGCGGCTTTGGCATTTGACTTGCTGGGGGAGCAATTTAGATGCCAGACTCGTAAAACGTTGAAAATAAAAGACTTATGCACGAAAAGTTTGGCATAATAATTGCCTGACCATATTTGGTCATCTGCCCATATATCGTCACTACCTGTAAGTCATTGATTCTGCTTGAGTTATTCGCCTTTTCGCTCTGCGATTCTGGCTTTACTCTCTGCTGGCCGGTCACTGGCTTAGGTCACTCTCTGCTGGTATTAGTTCGGGACATATCACGTCTCACACGATCTAACCCTTTTGTTTTCAATCATCAATGAGCGTTTAGGCCTCGCTTACTCCTCTTGGCGCGCCTACCCCGCGAGACCGGCGCGACACTGGCGCGCAACCCTCCCGGCGACCGCGCGTCTGTTTTTGACTAAGTCTTTTGAGCCTTTGAAAATTCTACCGCAGATTTGAGGGGCTCTGAGAGGAGAGAGAGAAATTGATTCTACCGCAAAAGTTAGGTTTGCAGTAATACAGATAGAATATATACTAATTAGTTACTAATTAATCAGAGTTTCGTTAATAACGTTATTCTGTTCGATTCTCTCCCTCTCCCTCAGAGCCCCTGTTTTTTGCGGTAGAATTCTGAGACCGGCTGACAATTCTACCGCAAACTATTTTGCGGTAGTATTTTCTGATTCTACCGCATCACGTCTTGCGGTAGAATGATAAAGCGTACAAAAAGCGAACGCATTTCCCGGCCAGTACTAGGACCATGGTACTACTCAAAAATGAGCCGAAAGTACTATTGGTTTCTTCCTTGTGTTGGCTTATTCTAGGCGGGTGAGGGAATACCGAATGGAAAACAAACTCAACGCGGATATAATCTGTCTTGATTGTAAGGCAGAATGGACGGACGAATACAAGCTAGTCGCCTTGTGCGAAATGGCAGGATACTGGAAAAGCAGCTAAAGCCGGGTCTCCGCGCAGATTCGCGCGGTATTCTCCCGGTCGGGGAGAGTATCAGGCGAATCACGCCTAGAAAGAGGTAGAAAAATGGCTAAGTACCTTGTGATAAGTTATGACAGTGACCAGCAGCAATGGTTTTACGATATTGTGTTCGCGGAAGACTCAGACAAGGCAATTGAGCGAATCCAGACAGTCAGACCCTACGTTATGGACGCGGACGTGTTGAGTGAGACCGATCTGGAAAAATTACAGGGACGGTTCACTGTCGAGACCGTAGAGGGGTCGGAGAATTACCTGAAGGAAGTAACAGTCTAGCTTAGGCGCAACTAGCCTAGAAAGAAGAGAACATGAGCACAACTGTCTTACATACCGATATGCTTCCTGGGGCTGTGCGTGCTTTGAAAGCGGAATTGAAATCCTTGCACAAGTTGCAAGAGGCTTGTCAAACCGCGATAATGAACGTGCCACACCAAAAAGACTGCGCAAGACAAGTGCATGATGCTGCGGAATGTACCTGCATTCGCGCGAGTATCATAACGCTTGAGGAGACCCTAGACAGGCAGTTAAGTTAACAAAGGTAGACACAAGACCGGTCTCTTGTGACAGTGAGACCGTACGTGTGCCTACACGAGAAAGAGGTAAAGCGTGAAACTGTTAACAGTCGAAAACGCCAAAACAATCAAGGGAGAAAAACTCGGGTATCTGACTGGCATCCTCTATCTTGCGCCTAGCACGGAGTCGGGTGTTATGAATACGTGCCAGTTTGCAAGCGAGGGATGCAAGGCAGACTGTCTCTTCACAGCCCGTCGCGGAAGATTCGAATCTGTGCATAAGGCACGCGTCCGTAAAACCGTCTGGCTATTCCAAGACCGCGCGGGGTTTCTGGCGCAATTGCGGGAAGATGTTTCCGCGTTAGTCAAGCGTGCCAAGAGGCAGGGACTAGTTCCGGCCATCCGTCTAAACGGCACGTCTGACTTAGCATGGCTAGGCCTGCAACTAGCCGGGGAGTTTCCACACGTTCTGTTTTACGACTACACCAAACTGCCACACCCTCAGACCCGGACACGAGAGAATTATCACTTGACGTTTTCCCGGTCTGAGACCAATGAGCCCGCCGTGTTGGACGCCTTACAGCATGGCGTCAATGTGGCGATAGTCTTTGACACAAAACGTGGTCTCTCCCTGCCTCAATCGTGGAAGGGTTTCCCGGTCATAGACGGGGACACACACGATTTGAGATTCCTAGACGGGTATCAAGGCGCAGTGATTGGTCTCCGTGCAAAGGGTAAGGCGCGCCAAGACTCCACCACTAACTTTGTGCTTGCATCCTCACTCTTTACCCCGATTAGCCGAAGAGTCTGACCGGCTGCGCGCCGTCTCGCGCGCTAGTCTCCCCGATCTCCGGGAGTCTAGCAGGCGAGACAAGCCTAGAAAGGATGGGGTCTATGGACACCAAGAGTGTCGAGAGCCTTGCACGAGACTTAATGACTAAGCATGGTCTGACTGCGAGGGGCTGGAAATTTCAATTTGACCGTTCAATGCATCGCATGGGTCTGTGTCGGTTCGTGCCTAAAATAATAAGCGTTTCCAAAACTCTCGCCGATCTAAATTCCGAAGAGACCATGCGCGACACGATTTTACACGAGATAGCCCACGCATTGGCAGGCAGCAAGGCAAGGCACGGTCTCTTATGGAAGTTACAGGCACGCGCGTTAGGCGCCAGACCGGAGACATGCTGTAAAGTCTCCCAAGTAGTACAGGCTGAGACCGCATGGCAGGCCGTTTGCTTTGATTGCAGTATGAGGGTGTCTCGCACACGCGCGCCTAATCTGGCCCGCAAGTACTCGCACACAGATTGCAGGCACAAGCTAAATGCTGGCAAGGTAGTCTGGTATTTTCACGGTAAGCCGGTCTCAGGACAAGTCTAGGGAAGGATGCCTATGTCTAACTCTCGGAAGATTGCTTTACTGTACCTGCTCAAGGCTTTGTGTGTCTTGATTTTTGGAAGACGGTAGTCTCAGAACGTCCGTACTAGGATGGGTGTACCAGTACCACTGAGTACTAGGACGGGTGTACCAGTATTCTCGGGTACTAGTACGAATGGTCTAGTACTCCGCGGAGAGGAGAAGGTGTAGGTTTGAGAAATTCTCATAAAATTATTCGGGTTTTGGAAACGATTCTGCATAATTTTAGCGCTCTGAGATTTTTGATGGTCTGGGGCCGCGTGCGAATTTTTGCTTCCAAAGCTCTTATAGCGCTTTATAACGAGGAGAAAGAGGCGATCAGATTGTGGCGCGACTCGAGAAATCAAAAATATTTGAAAATAATACTTGACAATGATTGAAAATCGTTGCAAAATCCTTGCGAATCGTTGCAAATTTTGGTAAAGGGGAGCGTATGCAAATCTTCACAGCAGCACAAGATGGCCGGTCGCGGTTCTCAATCGTTGTCTGCCACAAGATGGTTCGAAATATTCCTGGTGATAGCGCGGTAGGCGCTTGGGAATTGAGAGCTAGTTTCCAAAACGAGAGCGTAGCGCGTCGCATGTTCTTGCGCGCTCTCCAAATCACTGGCGCCGAAATCGTTGCGTTAGTCGATCAAAAGGCCGACCGTGTTCTTGGAATGTTGCAAAGGTGAAATCATGGACTTGCAACGCATGCTATACCTGTGCTGGTTGAAAATGCATTATCCGCATTCTTGGGTAGTGATTCTACTCACCCGAGGGTTGCATGTCGAAAATTAAATTCAGTTTGCTTGATTTGGTGTGCATTCTTGCAATCGTAGTTACGTTCGAAGCCGCGTGGCTTTACAGTCTCGCAATGAAAGCAGGCGTACGATGAGCGACAAAAAAGCTAGCAGACGTCTCAAGGTTTCGCGTAAGCGCGCTAGGGAGCGCAAGCGCGATCAGGCCCGCGATCAAGCCAGGGAGTTAAAACAGTACCAAAGTACTATTGACCCACGCATTTGGCGTGTGAGAGCATAGATAGAGGAGAAACACTATGAGACCGAAAATGATTGAAAATGCGCCGGCCCTCGATTTGGACAAGGTTCTTTACAAGCACGGCCCTGTCCCTCCTCACATTATTCGAGAGCGTCGCATTGTGTGGAATCTTTTGAAGCATCTGGTCAAGGCTAATTTCAAGCCGATCATTGTGGACGACGGCGACGAGACCACGCATCTTTCTGACGTTCCCATGTTTGCGATGAAGGAAGCGATGGAATTAATTTTCAATCTCGACGAGGCTCACGTTTTATTTCTCCCAACCTATAAACCCAAGGCAACCGCGCAGTGGGTCTTTCTTGTGCTTGGGAACGATCTGGACGTGGTTTCTGATTGGTCGCTCCTCAACAAAGGCAGAGATGATTTCAATGCTGCAATGGAACTTTTCAACGCAGAGGATTACGCTTAATGGAGACTTCAGAAAGCAGAAAACAACGGCGTTTGCAACTTTTGTCAACAGTTTACAATGTCGACGAAACAGCGTGGCCGACTCAGGACGAGATGCCTGAAACAGACGTTTCAGATTTATTGCGCGAGGCAGCGCACGAGATTGAGGTCGAGGAATGACGCTTATAGTTCCGACCGCGTATCGTCGCAATGGTTGGCGTGAAGATAACCGTCGAAAGATGGAGCAAGCAGGCGATGCCCAGGAAGTAATACTCAAGTGCCTGCGATGCTTTCAATCGGCGACCCGAGGTCAGCGCTGCGATGGTTGCAGGGCAAAGCGCGAGGCCGGAAACATAGGTCGTAGGCGATAGTACGAAAGTACCATTGACAGGATTCTGAGGTCGTGAGAGAATGCAGTCATGAAAATTCATGGAACACGTAAGCAGAAAGCAGCGGAACTTTTAAGACTCCTAACTGAGGGACCATCATTTTCTGAGCCTTTTGATGGCAGTCCATTCACCGAAGCCCAAGCCACAGAACAGTTTCAACGCTGGTCTGCCTCGTGGATTCTCGAGGATTTGAAGGCGCTTGTGCCAGAATTACGAAAGAAGTCATGACTGATCGTGGCGAGCGTAAACGCATGCGCGTTGAACTGAGTATGCTTCACCGGCAAGCGAATCAATTGCAAGACATGCCTGACCTGGCGAGCAAATTGAAAGCGCGTGAGTATCAGCTTGAGGCTGAGATGCTTCAAGAGATTTTACGGAGATCGAAATGAGCCGACTTGCGAGAGCAATTGAAATTCTCGAGGCTATTAACGAGTACTTCAAAGAGGGTGCCGACAAGCTTTATGCTGACGCATTGCTTTTGGAGGGCGATGTTCGAATTAAAGACGCCATAGCTGACTGCTTAGGGATAAAGGAAGAAACAGTACAGATAATACCAAGAAGTCAACGTAAGCATTATGGTAAGAACGTGTGCGGCAATTGGGTTGGTTTTGTTGGTAAGCACAAGGTGGCGGACTTTGGCCCAGGTCCGAATGGGCTTGAAGCGGCTTTACAGTGGATTTGGGGAGTCTGAAGGTGAGTAAACAAGTCTTAGATGTAGGCAAAGAAGCCCGCAGAGTGGCCCGCAAAGTCATTGGCAGGCCTCCGGGCACGCGCAGGATTGAGGATAAGCGTCAGAAGCCACCGAAGCATCGGAAACCTTTAAGGGAGGAAGTATGAAGAAACTTCTACTGTTAGGCATGGTTTCATTTCTTGCTGGTCGTTATCTCACAGCCGCGCAAGCGGGCTACGTTAGTGAGCAGGTTGTTTTTCACGTCGATCACGAGGCTGGCAACGGCGCGTATGTAGTGGAACCGCGCGAGGTCCGTATCGCATACACGATCATGCCAACCGATGGCTCCCATCCGGCGCCTCTGTCTGCTGATTCACTCATGGTTTGCCGTCAGTACAATGAAGGCTCCAAGCTGTACTTGCGTTGTGGTATGGATAGGTACGAAGTGAAAGGCTTGGGCTTGATTAAGAAAAATTAGTACTGGTACTTTTTTGTTCTTGACAAAGCTTTCAACGTGTGCGATACTTTAAGAATCTTAGATGGTACCGTGCCTGCCGTATAGACTCTTGCTAGGCATAGCAGGAGCAGTAAGACGACCACTTCTGTCTAAGACTTTTGGGCGAGTGTCCCTCGCCCTCTGTTCTCGAGAAATCGAGATTAGAGGCCGAGAGACACAATCCGAAATCAGGACATAAACTCTCTCGGATAGGAGAAACAAATGGAAATACTTACCATCAAACGGCCGAACAATGGAAAGCCAACGACCGGTTTGAAAGTGTACGGCACGATTCTCGGAGACAGCGGAGTCGAATACAAGTTCGGCTACTTCCGTCGCCCGAATTTTCGTGGCTGGTTGTGTTCGTGTCCTAGCTTCGTATTGAGCATGTTTGGGAAGCACAAGCATTGCAAGCACATTGACTTCGTGCAATCGCAGTTTGGTCGGTATGGCGCCGCGGTCACACCTTCCAAGCAGCGCAGTGAGACAGATGGAGTGGTGATCGTCACAGGTGGCTCCATAGGCACCGGTCAGCAAGTTAGCGCGTAGTACCGTCGTACTATTGACGGGATTCAAGTAATGCAGTAGAATAATCACAAGGTTGGAGGGTAGCTGCCCCGAGGACGGCACGGCCCTCCCGCCTGTTAGATACTCAACATCAGGGAGCCCACTGCGGGAAACAATGCGCGGAGTAGGCGGGAGCCGAAACAAGCAGCGGAGTAACCGGAATGGTCAAATGATCGTTGTGAGTATCTAACAGGCGGTTTGAGACACTACGATGATTCAGCATCGTGGCAGAGTCGGTTGAGAATAAACGGGAACCTGCGGCTGAAAGAACCGTAAGGCGTACCGACCCGGTGGCGAACCGCTCTACTTTTAAGATAGGGGAGGACTTATGGCATATAAGACCGGAGACAGGGTCGTGCTTGGTAAGGAACGTAATTCGGAAACAGGGAAGTTGGTTCAACTACTTGGCACAGTGATGGAGATTGAACGAGATCAGTTTGGCGAGATCGGTATCAAACTTGTCCGCTTTGGATAGCGGGGCCGGTTGGTATAGGCCAGCAAACGTCCAAGCTGTCTGACAGGTGTTGTCAACCATTTCAGGTTGACTTTGGAAATGTCAACCAATTTTGGTTTTAAGGAGCGTAGCAGTGTCATTTGGCGAAATATTGGTTGCGCTCATTTGTTTTCTGTTGGTCGCTTTGTTGGTGATTGGTCCTTACGGTAAAGGTGGGAAGAGATGAAAAGAGAGTACTATTACATCTTTGCTACTCCGACCCACTGGCGTATCGAGAATTTGATACAGTTGAAACGGAGAGGTTGGGATTATAACACTCTCGGTTTTTATATTCGACACAAAGATCGCACTTGGACAGAGATTGGAGCAGGTGAACTCCGATTGATGAGTTTGAAAAAGAAATTTGTCCATACTGATGGCGTCAGCTTGAACGAAGATCGACGCCGCAAAGGTCACGGCATTCATCTTTATTTTGCCTTGATTCGAGCCGCTAAGGTGATCGGTGCAAAGCGAATTTATTCGGCTAAGAGATTGAACAAGTTTTCTGGAAACATGTGGTGTAACAAGCTTCGAGAATTTTTTGATGTGAGAGGGCCTAAGGAAAGAAAAACGTGTTCATGCCGATGCTCTCAATGTAAACGTCGATGGGGCCGCTATTACATCGATTTGACAAAGATCGCTTTGAAGGATATTCCAAGATGAGTGAATCAACTGGTTACGAGAACGTGAAGTGCCAGATCGGCTTGCCGGGCTGTGAGAAAAAGAATGCGGGGTACTCACGCTACAAGCAGTTTGCGAAGGTTGGCCCTGCCCTTGACGCTTGCGAGTCTTGTGCTCGCACGCCATACGAGCAGCCCCCGCAATTTCAGGGAGAACAAAAATGAACAACGTGCTTCTTTTAAGTGAAGTTTTCCCAGAGCCCACTGCGCACGAGGTCTGGGTTCGTGATCGTATTAAATGGCACACGCAATACGACCCGGCAGATGATGGGCCGGAGACGAATTGGGAGTTCCGCAGATGGACGGGACTAGTGATCGAGCAAGTAGCTCTCGTGCAGCTAGTTGAAGATGTTCTGGATTCAGAAAATTGGCTCAATCCTCACTCGCATCAATTCGGAGACGATGGTCATTTTCCAATGTGGGAGCGTACGAGGGAATGACGTGCATTTCAAACGTATGCCGTGGAGGGCAGCGATGAAGATGGTTCGAATCGAGGGGACAGCACACACACTTTCATGTGTGGCCTGTAAAACAGATGGAACCGGTGGGGACACGCCTTATCAATCTGCGGCGACAGGGGAGTTCAAGCAGCCGGAGGATTGGTATGTTGCCGAAGGTGGCTTTGGACCGTATTGTACTTCGTGTGCATCCAAGATCGCACAAGGGGAGGACACAACGCGCAGTGTCACGCAGTTTTATGATAACACAAAAGGCACACAAATCGCAGTGGAACATTTGGAGGAATCATGATTCAAATTCAAGTTACAGAAAAAGAAGTAACTCTGATTGCTACAGCGTTGCAAGCGTATGCAGAGGATTTGAATGAGGCTGCAAGTGCAGTTCTCAGCCCTTTTCTCAAGCGGAGTCTTCGATCAGATCATAATCTTGTGACTAATTTGATTGGTCGTTGCGACCCGTCTGCGGCGGACAAAGTAATTCGAGATTATTTAGCACAAGGCGACAAGATTGGGGCCATCAAGTACTATCGTGCTGTTAGTGGTCTCGGGCTCAAAGAAGCAAAAGACTATGTCGACTCACTTCAATAGAGACGTGATTCGTCCCTAACTTTTGATGGTGAATAAAGAAGCGACTCGAGAAAAAGCCCGTGCCAAGCGGCTGATGGATAATTACAAGTTGACCATCGAGCAATACGATAAGATTTGGACGTACCAGTGTGGCGTTTGTTATGCTTGCGGTCAGCCGGAGCCTGTAAAAGGCCGTCGTCTATCTGTCGATCATGATTGGAAAACTGGTCTGGTCCGCGGTCTGTTGTGCTCCCGTTGTAATCCCATTCTCGGCAAGATCGAGCGCGCGTTTTTGCGTTATGGTCTTGGTAAAGTTCACGGGCTGGTCATTGCTGAATTTCTTTCATTTTTAGTGAGCTATTTGAAATCTCCTCCGGCTTTCACGGCTTTAGGAGCACCACATTTTGGCTACCCTGGTCGTACTGGCACAAAGGCGCATCGCAAGCGTATTCAACGAGATAGGCGGAAGGAGACGTGATATGTCCTTAACTTATACGAGGCATCAAAAGTGAGCGCAAACGACACGCAAATAGCGACTACCGCAAAGAGCGAAATCGATTGGGTCCGCCATCATCTGATTGTAATAGGTGTGGCTGCTCTTTTCTCAATTGGCGCGATATTCGCCATTGAAACTTTGCTGGCGAATAGAGCACATGATCAGTGGCAGCAAGCATTAGGCCTTTTGAATCAAATGCAAAAGCAGAATGATCAAGTCCAGGCCACTACAAAAGCACAGATCGACGCGTTAACTCAACAGAATGTTGTACTTGAACAACAATACAGTGCTGCGATGCAGGCGATAGCCTCTCGCGACGCACAACTCCTCCGAGATCGTGGAGAGATTAAATCACTCCCGCCTACCACATTGGCGACTAAGTGGGGAGCCTCAGCGAACGAACCGGCGCCGGTAATTTTGGCGAACGGGGATTTTGATGTTCCGCTGCCTCTCGGACAAAAGTCGTATGATGCCCTCCTACAAGTTCCCGTTTTGACGAAAGACAATACTGACCTGAAAGCTGCTGTCGTAACGAAAACTCAGGAAGCTGCGAACAATCAGCAGAAGGTCGAAGATGAGCAGAAGGCCCACAAGTCGGACAATGAAACCTGCAAGCAAACAATAGCAACAAAGGATGCCGAAATCAAGAGCGTGAAAGCAGACGCGCGTAAGCGTAACATAATTGTGTCTGTGCTCAGCCTTGCCATAGGCCTTTTGCTACACCACTAACTTGACTCCGAGGAAAAACATGAACGTACCAAAGGCAGAACGCCGTACTGTGGAAGAAGTGTCAGCAATTTTCAGTAAGCATGCAGGAAATATTCGCGCGTCCGCAAAAGAATTAGGCATCGCGCGTTCATCTGTGCGCCGCATTTTGAAGAGCACCGGCCTTATGAAGAAGCCGCTCGCTGGTGGAACCGTCCAAGGAAACGAAGTTTTTGTTGAGACTTTGCCAACGAAAGGAAAGGTTCGCCGTTACATTCTTACGTCTGCGCAAAATAACACGTATGTACATGAGGGCGTGTGGAACAATTTGCTTGCGCTGGCTGAGCATTACAGTGCTGAAATTCTGATCGGCACTTACACTTATAATCAGAATCATTACGGCAAGTTAAGCGTCAAGCAGGGCAAGGATAAGCCAGTTGAGAAAGAATTATGGTACGACCCAAAGCTGCAAGTTGTCGGATTCAGCAAAATTTGCGATAAGCGCGTTCAGCTAGCCGATGGGCTAGTGTGGTGTGGTGAGTATAACGCAATCCCGACCAACGTGAATCCGCTCGCCGGTCTGGAGTCATACACTGGCCGCAAGAGTGCCATCTTTCCGCATGCAAAATTAGCGATGCGTTCGGTCGCTTCCTTCCAAGGCGAAGGTGTGAAGTTGAATTACACGACTGGCACCGTTACTCAGCGCAACTACATTCAGAAACGCGAAGGTATGATTGCTGAATTTCATCACATTTACGGAGCCCTCCTAGTCGAGGTCAACTCTGACGGCAATTGGTGGGTTCGTCAGTTAAATTACGATGAAGGCACTGGCACAGTTCAGGATTTGCAAGTGCTCGCCGAAGACGGCGAGATCGTGATCGATGGCGAGCATTCGAAGGCGCCGGTCGAGGCGATCACGTGGGGAGACTTGCACGGCACGATGGCGGATGAGAAAGTCGTTGATGTCTCGCTGACCATGCTTGATACATTGAAGCCGAAATATCAGTTTCTACATGACGTGCTACAAGGCACTTCGATCAATCGTCATGTTGTAAAGAATGGTGCGAAGAATAGTCCGCACTACACGTTTCATCGCTGGCTGCGTGGCTTACACCGTGTCGACGAAGAGTTTCGCCGCACCGCGGAAGTAATTAAGAAGTTCTTCCGCTCAGGTACTTTGGCGCTCGCACCGGATGCAAATCATGATGGCTGGTGGTTGAACTCTTGGTTGAACCGCTATGATTATCGTGTCGACCCGGCGAATGCCGAATTCTATTTGGACTTGCAAAATCACGTGTACAAGACATTGCGCGCCGGTCAGAAAGATGAGTTGATGCCACGCGATATCAACATGATGCAGTATGCGTTCAGCAAGTTCGGTATCGGGAAGAGTGATCTTCGATTCTTGCTCTCGGATGAGTCGTTCAAAACCTGCGATGGTAAAATTGAAAACGGCATGCATGGTCACTTGGGCCCGAAGGGTACACGTGGCACGCCTGAGAATTTGGCTAAGATGGGTCGTAAAGCGAACACTGCACACACGCATGCGACCGGAATTTACAATGGCTTGTATGTAGCGGGCACAACGAGCAAGTTGAAGTGGACTTACAATTGGGGTCCGAGTGATTGGACTCATAGCCATATCGTGACGTATCCGAACGGGAAGCGTTCGATCATTACAATCTATGCGGACAAGTGGAGAGCGTGATGAGCAGTAGTAAGAATTTTGAGCAGGTGGAGGCGCGATGATTTGCATCACATGCAAATTGGATAAAAGTAGTCTTGAATTTCGTATATCTTACACAGAGTGTAAAGATTGCGTAAAAACTAGAGACTTTAAGAACCACACGAAGAGCAACCCGAAGAGCAACCCGACTCGCACGCCGGAGTATTTTGAGGCCCTTGATTGGGTAAAGGAAAATTATCCTGGTCGTCGTGTCGGTTTTTGGGCTTATCCGTTGTGGGAGGCCGCACATCCTGGGAAGAAGTGGGCTGATCTTCGCACCACACAGGAAGCGATTGAAGTAGGTGAAGAGGAGATAGATTTTCCTCTTCGAAAACAATCTGCTCGGACCTTCGGAGACGCAGATGCCCCGTCAACAGAACGCATTGTTGTTCCTGGCCCGGTCGCGGTGAAGCACGAGCATTTTGATATGCAGAAAGCCATTGAAGAGCGTGTCACTGGCTCACTCGCAGAGAAAAACACCATCGATTCGTTGTTTGAACAGATGAGTGGCGAGATAAAGCCGTATCCGACCTCTGGTGCGTTCGATCAAGCGATTGGGAAGCTTATTCGCGAGCGAGCATCAGAGGCAGCGAAGGAATTGGCCTTTATTACTGACATGAAACCAAAAACAAACGGTCTTGCTCTCAAGGCTCTTGGCTTAATTGGGGCGACGTGGATTTATCAAACACCGGAGAGAATGACGATTTATAATGACCAGTTCGCTGGCCCCTCTACTCGGAAATTTGTTGATCGTTACAATGGAATTCAAGCATGAGCGAGTCAAATCGCACCCCTAAAGTTTCAAAGCCTAAGAGAATCCGTTTTTTCAACGGACTCCTTAGCTGTATTCGATGCCGCCAGCAGTGGCGAGCAAACGACCTGAATGAGGAGCGTAAGGTCGTGAAATGCCCGGTATGCGCCGCTCCAAATGATGTAAAGGAAGCTCGAAAGCGGGCAGGAGAATAAAATGGCAAAGAAAGAGAATAAGAAGTTTGATATTTGGGTCCGTCGAGATCATTTGTTCACTGCAAAGATCAAGGCAGACACGTTGGAGCAGGCACTCGAGATTGCAAAATCAATGTCAATCGATCAGCTAGTGGAGGCTCCAGGTGAGACAGTCGATAGTGAGCACAAATTCACGGCTGTGATGGAGAGCTAGTCATGCAAATAGTTCTCGGTCTCGGACATAAAGCACGTCACGGTAAAGATAGTTTTGCTCGCGCCGTGGAGGATTACTACGGCACGATCAACGCGGTTATGCTCAAGCACGGGCATGGAAAGCCAGTAATTGCGCAAGTCACAGCGTTTGCTAACGCGCTCCGCAAAGAGGTTAATGATTGGCTGGTGACTGATAGTGGGAAGAAGTGGGCGTCCGGATATGATAAAGTTTCTTACGGTGTTTTCCCAGAATCAAAAGGGCCGATGGCACTCATTCCTGAGTGGGTTGTGCCGGACCCAAAGCCTGAGATCAGTCCAGCGACTCCTCTTGGAAAGCATCCAAAACTTTTGCAGTGGTGGGGCACCGAGTATCGTCGTGCGCAAGACGGACAGTATTGGGTGAATAAGTGGAAACAGTCTTTGAATCCACTCGCGGATATCGTCATTGCGACCGATATGCGCTTCCGTAACGAGGCCGCAGTAGTGAAGGAAGTCGGTGGCTACACAGTGAATGTAGTTCGCTTAAACCAGGACGGCACGGTCTATGTTGACCCAAGTCGATCGGCGACGCATCCTAGCGAGATCGACATGGACGGGTACAATTACGATTATGCTATTCATTCAAAGGATGCAGCACTAACTGGAGAGTTCGCAGTTACGCTCGTGCATTTTCTAAGAGCGCGAGCGACGAAAGGGAAAAATTGAAAGAAACTTGTATCGAGACTTTCACCGGAGTGCTATTCGATTTCTTGAATCCAAAGCCAGAGATGGTGAGGATTGAGGATATCGCTCACGCTCTCTCGCAACTACCACGTTATACGGGGCATTGTAAATTTCCGTATCCGGTAGCACAACATTTGCGAGTTGGCAGTTACTTTGTTCCGGAGGAGTTCGCATACGATTACTTCTGTCATGATTTCTCTGAGGCGTATTTGAACGATATGAGCCGCCCGTTGAAGCACTTTACCAAAGCGGGCGAAGAGTATAGAAAGATTGAACGTCGCGTACAAGGCGTCATTGCGGACGTTCTAGGATTCTCGAAAGTTGAGCCGCCGAT
>WNFC01002671.1_pt1 | contig 34737 bp, 30 predicted proteins | sample 5400541 | NCBI WGS metagenome assembly WNFC01 (sample SAMN13153342, study PRJNA577476) | soil metagenome | isolation source: 120 cm saprolite under Douglas fir tree site 2 hole 2 replicate 1 | place: USA:California | collected 2015-04-18
CACTGTCTTCGAGCTCGTCGATCTCCCCGTCCAGCTGGTCGACGAGATCGAGGTAGCGCTCGGCGATGTCGTCGATCAGGCGGTAGAACATCATTCCCGCGCTGTCGTCCGGGCGACACGACTCACGCGCCGGCCTTGGGTCGTACGGGTGCTCGCCCGGTGGCGTCTTGCTGACCGTGATGAGAATGTCGTGCGTGACGACGACGTCGACTTCCTGGTAGAAGAGTCGATCCTCTTCGGGCACCGCAACCGCGACGAGGAAGATGCCGAACACGTAGTCGCCGTGACCCTGCAGCGTTGGCCGGGGTTCGTCGGCGTGCTCCGCCGGCGCGAGCAACCGGTCGAGTGCCGTCTCGTAGATGTCCGGCGGGAGCTTCTCCCGCACCTCCTCCGGGGTCGGATCGATCAGGTCGATCCATTCGGCCATCGGCCGAGGCTAGCGTCGGTGTCGGCTAGACCTACTAGGACCGCGGTGCGGCTTCCGCGGCCATCAGGTGCCCTTGCAATGCGGCGAGGTACTTCTCCGCATCGAGTGCGCCCATACAGCCTGACCCCGCGGCGGTGACCGCCTGGCGATAGACGTGGTCCTGCACGTCGCCGACCGCGAAGACCCCGGGAACGTTCGTCTCGGTCGAGTGCGGCTTCGTGACCAGATAGCCGGCCTCGTCGTGCCCGAGTTGGTCGAGGAAGAGCGCCGTGTTCGGATCGTGGCCGATCGCCGCGAACACGCCGTCCGCGTCGAGCTCCCAGGTTTCGTCGGTGTTGACGTCACGCAGGCGCACGCCCGTCACGCGCTCGTCTCCGAGCACCTCGTCGACCACAGCGTTGGTGACCCAGTCGATCCTGTCGTTGGCCCGCGCCCGATCTTCCATGATCTGTGAGGCCCGGAACTCCTCGCGCCGGTGCACGATCGTCACCTTCGCGGCGAAGCGGGCGAGGAAGGTCGCTTCCTCCATGGCGGAATCGCCGCCACCGACCACCACCACGTGCTTGTCCGGGAAGAAGGCAGCATCACAGGTGGCGCAGTAGGAGACGCCGCGGCCCTGGAGCCGCCGCTCGGAGTCCAGCCCGAGCTGGCGGGCCGTGGCCCCGGTCGCGACGATCACGGTCTCGGCGCGGTACTCGTCGTCGCCCACCCACACGCGGTGGGGGGGCTCGGTGAAATCGACCCTGGTCACGTCGTCGGTGATGAAGTCGCTCCCGAAGCGCTCGGCCTGGCGGCGGAACTCCTGCATCATCTCGGGCCCGAGGACGCCGTCGGCGTACCCGGGGTAGTTCTCCACATCGCTCGTGATCATGAGTTGCCCGCCCCAGTTGAAGCCCTCGATGACGAGCGGCTTCAGGTTCGCGCGGGCAGCGTAGAGGGCGGCGGTGTACCCGGCCGGGCCTCCTCCAATGATGATCATCTCGCGAACGTCGTTCTCAATCATGGCCCTCCAATAGTTCCCTGTTTCTCTGTATTAAACGATTTCGGTCGGCTGAAGCTTCCGGGGGTGGGGCGGCCTGGGCGGGCCTCGATGCATAGAATCCGCGCGCGCATGGTACGTAGGGGCGGGCGATGGCTGGAATGGTGACATGGTCGCTCCTGCGCGAGCTGGCCGGGTTCCGGGCGGAGAAGGGTTGCGCGATCAGCCTCTGCCTGAACCTCGATCCGTCCGAGGTCCCGACCGCCGGTGACGCCCAGACGCGGATGAACGCGCTGCTGAACGCGGCGGACAAGACGGACCGGGCCGACCTCACACACGAGCAGCGCTCCGCCCTGAAGGCGGACTTCGAGCGGATCGCGACCTGGTTCGACGACGACTTCGAGCGAAACGGCGCGAAGGGCCTTGCGGTCTTCGCGGCCGGGCTCGACAACTTCTGGCGGACGCTCCCGCTTCCGGAGCCTGTCCGGGACAGCGCGAAGGTCGGCCGTGACTTCTACCTGGCGCCGCTCGTCCCACTGGTGAGCCGCGGGGACGGGACGATCGTTGCCGTCGTCGGGCGCGAGCAGGGACAGCTCTACCGTCTCCGCGCCGGACGGCTCGAGGAGATCGCGGAACACTATGACGAGCAGCCCGGGCAACACGACCAGGGCGGTTGGTCGCAGGGTCGCTACCAGCGGCACATCGAGAAGCTCGTCCAGGAGCACCTGAAGGGACTCGCGCAGGAGCTCGACCGGAGCAAGCGCCGCCTCCAGTCGCCGAAGGTCGTGCTGGTCTGCTCGGAGGAGATGCGGTCGGAATTCACCGACGCCCTCTCGGCAGATGTGCGCGCGGCACTGGTGGGCTGGGCGCTGGCACAGGCGCAGGCCGGCCCGGCCGAGATCCTGCAGGCCGTGACGCCGGTCCTCGAGGCGGCAGAGGTCCAGGACGAGGCCGAGGTGATCGAGCGGTGGCGCGAGGAAGCCGGGCGCAACGCACGGGCCGCGTCGGGGTGGGAGCAGACGCTGGAAGCGGCGTCGGATGCACGAGTCGAGCTGCTTCTCTTCGAGGAAGGTGCAGACCGGCCGGCGTTCCGTTGTCCGGCGTGTGGCCGGGCTGAGGTGTCGGAGGGCAGCTGCCCGCTCGACGGGACGCGTCTCGAGCCGACCGATGCCGGCCTCGACCTCGCCGTCCACCAGACGCTCGCGCACGGCGGCGCCGTGTGGGCAATCCGCCATCATCAGGACCTCGCACCCGTTGAGGGCATCGGCGCGCTCCTGCGCTTCTAGGTTGTCGTGGTGCTAGGCCGCGTCGGCGGCGACGCCCGGTAGCTCCAGCACGGTCTCGCCTTCGAGCTCTTCCTGTTCCTCGACGGCGCGCTCCAGCTTCGTGCCGAACTTGTCGAGGCGCTTGCCGGCCTCGTGGTACTTCGACTGCGCATGGCCGAGATGGGTGCCGACCTTGTCGAAGTCGTCGGCGAACCGGTCGAAGTCGCGCCGGAGATCCGCGACGTAGGCCATCACCTCGTGCGCATGCTCCTCGATTTGCATGCCGCGCAGGCCGAGTGCGATCACCTGGAGGTACGCGGTGAACGTCGTCGGCGAGACAGGGAAGACGCGGCGTTCGTGTGCGTACGAGAGCAGGGCTCCGGTCTTGCCGCAAGCCAGCTCGTAGTAGACGCCTTCGACCGGGATGTACATGAAGGCGAAGTCATAGGTGCCTTCGTCGGGACGGATGTACTTGGCCGCGATCGCATCGATGTGCTGCTTGACGTCGCGGCCGAACTGCCGCTCTGCGAGCTGCCGCTCGTCATCCGTCTCTGCGTCGACCAGCCGGATGTAGTTGTCGAGCGGAAACTTCGAGTCGACCGGGATCGTCCGGTCGGCGCGCACGATCGCGTCGACGCGCTCGCCCGAGTCGAAGGTGTACTGCATCTCGTAGGCCGAGGGAGGCAGCCGGTCGCGGAGGAGGTTCTCGAGCAGGAGCTCGCCGAAGCCGCCGCGTGCCTTCGGCGGGCGGAGAGCCTGTTCGAGCCGCGCGAGATCCTTCGCGCGCTCGAGCATCTGCGTCGTCGCCTCGTCCACCTTCCCGAGGCGCTCGTGGATCTTGTTCGTGGTCTGCGACGCGCTCTCGAGCCGGCGGTCGACCTTCGTGTCCAGTTCGCCGAGCCGCCGGTCCATCGTCTCGGTCACTCCCACGAGCCGACGGTCGACCTCGGCGTTCCGCTCGGAAAGCTGCGAGCTCCAGTCGGCCCGCAGGTCTCGGAGCGCGCGGGCCAGCCAGCCCAGGGCAGCGGCCAGCCCGACGCCGAGCAGGAGGATGAGGACCACGTCTGTCACGAGCCGACAAACGGTAGAAGCGCGATCGGACGGAGCGGGTGGAGCGGCCGGTAGCCGCCCCACCCTGGTCTCTCAGGTGTTTTCGCGCTCCGCGTGGGCGTCCGCGGCCTGGTTGCGCTGTTCCTGGGCCATGGCTTCGTGCGCGGCAACTCGGTCTTCCGCCGCGGCCTCACGCTCCTGCGCAGCACCTTCGCGCCGCATCGAGGTGTCACCCATCAGATCTCCGGCCGCCTTCTTGGCCCGGCCGAGCAGCCTGTCGAGGAATCCCATCTGGCCCTCCAGTTCCTGGTCGGGAACACGCTTCGAACTCGGAACAATGGGTTCACCCGCGTTAAAAAAACGCCAAAGCCGGCGAACCCGAGGGTTCATCGGCCTTGGCTCGACGAGCATATGCCGCTTGAACAAGCGCAGTCAAGAGCCGCATTCTGTGAAAAAACCCGCACGTTGCGAACTTCCGGCGCGGGCGCCCTGGGACGGGTACCCTAGCCCGCGCCGTGGCCAAGAAAGTGCGGACACCACCCCCTCCGAGGCGCGTTCAGGCACCTCAGCGGCGCGAAAATCGCCGGCCTTCTGCGGGGCCGCAGCGCTCGCCCTGGATCTATGCCGCCGGCGGCGCACTGGTTGCCGCGGCTATCGCTGCCGCGATCGTGGGCCTGGTGGTCGTACGCGGCGGGGGCGGCGCGACGAACAAGACTGCAGCGACGAACTACAACGCGCTGCCCGGAATTCGGAAGACGAAGGCGCCCTGGCCCCCCGAGTATCTGCACTTAGCCGACCGCCTGGTCCCGCTTGGCCTGACGACGCTCCCTGGGCACAACGGGCTCGTCCTCCACTTCCATGTGCACATCGACATTTTCGTGAACGGCAAGAAGGCCGAAGTTCCTAGGTTCGTGGGGATCAATCTTGGCGCCGGCTGGCTGACGGAGTTGCACACGCATGACACCAGAGGCGTGATCCACGTCGAGGCGCAGAAGGCACGCGACTTCACGGTCGGTCAGTTCTTTTCGGAATGGGCGGTCTATCTCGATTCGCATTCGATCGGCGGCTACTCGGGAATGAGGTGGTACCTCGACGGCAAGCTGCAGACCGGCAACCCCGAAACCCTGATCTTCAAGCCGCACCAGGAGATCGCGTTTGTCGTCGGCAAGGCGCCGGCCAAGATCCCGTCGAGTTACGCGTTCCAGGCGGGCGAATGACCCCGGAGACCCCGGTTATCCTGAGCAAGCCGGGGTGGCGAAACTGGTGATACGCGCCCGACTTAAAATCGGGTGTCCCTTTTCAGGGGCGTAAGGGTTCGAGTCCCTTCCCCGGCACTCCGACGCGAAATCCGGCCGGCTGCCGGCGTTCATAGGATGAACGCATGGCGATCACAGAGGTGCGAGCCTCGAGCCGCGAGTACCTGCTTCTCGTGACGGAGCTCCTGCAACGCGCTCGCCTTGCCGACGCGGACGCGGGGCTCTGGGAAGCCGCCGATCTGCAGTGGTGGCGGCGCACGCCTCGGCGTTCGGACTCGATCGACCAGGTCCTCTGGATCGATGACGAAGGACCCGTTGCGAGCGTCGTGCTGACGGACTGGGGTCGAGCGTGGGGGTGCGATCCCGTGGTCGTAGCCGGTAGCTCGACCGTCCCGCTTCGCGCCGTCTGGGCGCGCGCCGTCGAAGCCATCGGCGCCGCGGGGCTCGAAACGGTCGAAGTGACGGCCCGTGACGACGACTTCGAGCTGCTTGACCTGCTGGCCGAGTCCGGCTTCGTGGCCGACGACCACCAATCCGGGATCACCTGGATGGATCCGGAGGACCGGCCCGACGTGTCCTCGTTGCCGGAAGGATTCGTGCTCGTCGACCGCGCCCACGACCCGAGGACACCGCACCCCATGCAGCGGCGAAGCGGTGAAGGGGTAGAGGCCCGTCTCCGGCAGTGCTCCCTCTACGACCCGGGACTCGATCTCGCCGTCGAGGCGGCTGACGGCCAGGTCGCCGGCTACGGGCTCTTCTGGTTCGACCCCGTGACCGCGGTTGGAATGGTCGAGCCGATGAGAGTCGAGGACGCGTACCAGCGGCGCGGTCTCGCCCGCGCCATGCTCACCGAGGGGCTCGACCGGCTGGCGCAGCGAGGGGCACTCCGCCTCAAGGTCGGCTATGCCAGCGACGTGGCGCGCAGGCTGTACGTCGGCGCCGGCTTCCGGGTGACCTCTACGAGCAGGTCGTACAGTTGGAGGAGACCACCGCAGGGCGAGTGGAAACCTAGACTCCGAGCGTGACCGAGCTCGAAGAGCTTTCCGCGGAAGAGGCGCGGCTCGAGTGGGATACGCCCCTCTTCCGGACTGCGTTGACGCAGTTCGAGCAGGCGATCCCCTACGCAGAAGTGAACGAGTCGATCGCCGAGCGGCTCCGCTATCCGGAGCGTGCCGTGATGGTGACGGTCCCGATTCGGCGCGACGCGGGGCACGTCGACGTCTTTCCTGCGTATCGCGTTCAGCACTCGAGCGTGCTCGGCCCGACCAAGGGGGGAATCCGGTACGACCCGCACGTCACCCTCGGGGAATGCACCGCGCTCGCCGTCTGGATGACATGGAAGTGCGCCCTCCTGCGCCTCCCTTACGGCGGCGCGAAGGGAGGGGTGCGCTGCAATCCGCGTGAGCTCTCCGCGCGTGAGCTGGAGCGGTTGACCCGTCGCTACACGAGTGAGCTTCGCGGTGTGATCGGGCCGCAGGAGGACATTCCCGCTCCGGACATGGCCACGAACGAGCAGACGATGGCGTGGATCATGGACACCTACTCGATGCAGATCGGCCACGCCGTCCCGGAAATCGTCACCGGCAAGCCGATCGCGCTCGGCGGCTCGCTCTTCCGGCACGAGGCCACCGGCGCAGGCGTTGTGATGGTGGTCGAACGTGCCTGCCACCGGCTCGGCTGGAACCTCGCGGAGCAGCGCTGCGTCGTACAGGGCTTCGGAAATGTCGGCGGCATCGCCGCACAGGAGCTCGTCTCGAAAGGCGCGGCCGTCGTCGCCGTCTCCGACATCTCCGGCGGGATCTACTCGGCGTCGGGACTCGATCTCGACGACGTCCGCGCCTGGGTTGTTGCGCACGGGACGCTCGACGGCTACCCGGACGTCCAACACGTCTCGAACCACGAGCTGCTCGAGCTGCCGTGCGACATCCTCGTGCTCGCCGCCCTCGAAGGCCAGCTCACGGCAGAGAACACGCCGCGCATCGACACGAAGCTCGTCGTGGAGGGCGCCAACGGGCCGACGACGATCGAGGGAGACGCGATCCTCGCCGAGCGCGGCATCCTGGTCTTGCCCGACGTGCTCACGAACGCGGGCGGCGTCACCGTCTCGTACTTCGAATGGGTGCAGGACCTCGGGCGGCTCTTCTGGACTCGCGACGAGATTCGCGCGCGGCTGGCGGACAAGCTCGCCGATGCATTCGACCGCGTGTGGAGCCTTTCGGACGAGAAGGGGATCTCGCTACGGCAAGCCGCGCTAGTCGCGGGGATCAATGAAGTAGCGGCTGCGCTCAAGGCGCGCGGAATCTATCCATGAGCCAAAGGGTGCGCGATGCAATGGTGCCCGAGCCGGGTGCGCTCGACGTCTCGGCGACCGCCCAGGAAGCGGGCGAGCGGCTCTCGGATCCGGCGGTACGCGCCGTGCTCGTCGTCGACGACGACAATCTCGTCGGCGTGATCACGCGCAAGACGCTGGTGTCGCAGGTGGTCGCACCCGGCCGGGATCCGCGCAAAACGATGCTGCGGGAGATCGCGGAGCCTCCGCTCTTCACACTTGACGCGTCGATGGACCTCGACGAAGCGTTCCGTGCGCTGGAGGAACATGATTTCGAGCGCGTCCCGGTGGTCGAGGACGGCAGGCTCGTGGGAATCCTGTCGCGGACCGTCTTGCAACGCCGTCTGGCCGAAGACGAGCCGCCGCCCGCACCAGAGCCTTAGGAGTACGCTCGCAACGTGAGTAGCGTTAGCGCGCTGGCCGGCGAAAAGTACATCAGCCTGACGACGTTCAAACAGGACGGAACTCCTGTCGCGACGCCGATTTGGGTCGTGAGCGACGACGGCCGCCGTCTCCTCGTCTGGACGGGACCAAAGACCTGGAAGGTCAAGCGGTTACGCCGGAACCCTCGCGTTGTCGTCGCCGCGTCTGACCTTCGTGGCCGGACACGCGGCGAGTCCTACGAGGGAGTGGGGCGACTCCTCGACATCCCGCAAGGAAGCCTTGTCGAGCCGCTGCTCGATCGGAAGTACGGCCTGACGCGTCGTCTGCTCGGCGTCTTCAACAAGCTCGTTCGACTCGTGACGCGCAACCAGCCGGAGCCGTCCGCATACATCGAGATCGTCGACCGCTGAAGTTCGCCTTTAGGCGTCGGTCGCTGGTTCTCGACGGCGTCGCTCTTCCAGCTCTGCCCAGCCGCGATCGACGAGCTCGCGAAGGCGGCGAAGGTTCGCATCCGACTCGGCGCGCCATCGCCGCTCGTTTGCGATCTCCTCAGGAGTTCTCTTCTTCCTCTTCTTCCTCACCGCCGTCCCTCAGTAGCAAGTCATGTATTTGCTCCAGTTCCAGGCGAATATCACGCAGCACTCCCATGATAGTGAGGACTTCTTCGCGGTAGACAACCGGTTCCACCAGTCCAAGGGTCTCGCAGGAATGACCGCTGGGCAAGGCGGCCGTTCGAGACTGGTCTAGCAGCAGGTGTGCGCGCTGGGGGGTGCCGCACCCTCTTCCTCTGCGGGCAGTTCGGCCGCTGCGAGCGCGGCGCCGTCGAGGATGTCGCGCTCACTGATCTCCAGCCCGTCGAGGCCGAAGAACGCGAGCACCTCGCGCACGATGATCGCGCCGCCAACGATCACGGGTGCACGGTCCGGATCGAGCGGCCGTATCCGCCGTCGCTCTTCGACCGGCACCGACGCAAGCCGGCGAAGCTGCTCCTCGAGGGCGTGTGCGCTCAGCTCCGATCCGTGAACCCGGTCACGGTCGTACTCGTCCAGGCCGAGGGCGAGCGCGCTCAGGCTGGTGATCGTCCCGGCGACGCCGATCGCGGAGCTGGTGCCGCTTCGAATCTCTTCCGGGAGACGTTCCGCGAGGAGGGCACGCACCGCGGCAGCCGCGGCCTCGAGTTCGGCTGCCGTGGGCGGATCTGATCCCAGGAACCGCTCGGTGAGGCGGCCGGAGCCGATGTCGAGACTGTCGTGCCAGCGAATGCCGTTCCGTTCGCCGGCGACGAGCTCGGTCGAGCCACCGCCGATGTCCACGATCACGGTCCCCTGTTCGAGCGTCCGTTCCGACGTGACGCCGCGGAACGTCAGCAACGCCTCTTCCTGTCCCGAGAGCAAGCGCGTCGCGAATCCGTAGCTCCACTCGATCTCGCCGAGGAACGCTTCGCCGTTCTCGGCGTCGCGAACTGCGCTCGTCGCGATCGCGAGTGTCCGCTCCACGCCGAATGATTCGGCTGTGCGGCGAAAGTCGGTGAGGACGTTCCGCACGCGGGCAATCGGACCGGGGAGGAGGCGCCTGCGCTCGTCGACGCCCTCCCCGAGCCGGGTGATGCGCGTCTCGCGAGCGAGGTCGGAGATACGTCCGTCGTCGACGTCCGCGACGAGAAGGCGCGTGGAATTCGTGCCAAGGTCGACCGCCGCGACACGGCTCATGGGCTCGACTGTAACGGCCGCCCGTCTCGACCTCGACGGCCTCCGGCTGATGGCTGCGGAAGCCGGTGCGAGGTAGCACCCTTTAGGGCAGGCGAGCTATAATTCGACTCAAGCGACGCGGGGTGGAGCAGTCAGGTAGCTCGCCGGGCTCATAACCCGGAGGTCGCAGGTTCAAATCCTGCCCCCGCTACTGCAAAGGCCCCGCAAAGCGGGGCCTTTTGTTTTCTCTCGTGACACGCGCAACCGAACTTTGCACCCATTTTTGCACCCTGTCGGTCCCAGAAACTCAGTTGCGTCGAATTTAGGGGCTATCGCGGGTGGTTGAGTTGTCGGTGGTGGCATCGGTGGCGCGCTTTTGGTCGCTTATCTATCGCGGTCGCGCGTGATTCGTCCCCGCACGGGGCGGTTCAGGTAGTCGCGGGTCCGTGCGGGCTCGCACCGTGCGGTAAGCGGTTGCTCGCAAGGTGTGAGCTAGGCGGCGAGTTCGTATTCGTGTAGGAGTCCGCCGAGTCGGTCGCGTCGGCGAACGTGCGCCTGGTTGGGCGGTGGGCGGATCGGGATTGGTTTGGGGATCGGTGGTTGCTGGTGTAGTGCGCGGTGTGGCCGGTGGGTGTTGTGGTGGTCGACGTATTCGCGTAGTACGTGTTCGAGGTGGCTGCGGCAGAGGATCAGGATGCGGTCGAGGCATTCGCGCCGGACGCTGCCGACCCAGCGCTCGGCATGTGCCTTCGCTTTGGGCGCGGCGATCGGCGCGCGGATCACGCTGACCCCTTCGTTGCGGAGGAAGGCGTCGAACGCTTTGGTCAGCTTGACGTCGCGGTCGCGGATCAGGATCTGCGGATGCTTCCCCTCGGCCGCGAGCGTCATGAGCAGATTCCGCGCCTGCTGCGTCGCCCAGGTGCCGTTGGGGTGGGGGGTGATGCCGGCGATGTGCACACGGCGCCGCTCGAGCTCGATGAAAAAGAACACGTACAACCGCCGCAGCCAGATGGTGTCGACGGTGAAGAAGTCACACTCGACGATGCCGGCCGCCTGCTGGCGCAGGAACTCGCGCCACGCGAGGCGCGCTCGGCCCGGGACCGGGTCGATGCCGTGGCGGCGCAGGATGTTCCAGACCGTGCTCGGCGAGAGGGTGAAGCCGAGTCCGCTGATTTCGCCGTGGATGCGCTTGTAGCCCCAGCTCGGGTTCTCCGACGCGAGCCGCAGCACGAGCTGGCGCGCCTGCGACACCATCGGCGGTCTGCCCGGCGGTCGCCTCGGAAAGGTCCAGCGGCGGCGGACGAGCTCACGATGCCAACGCAAAAGCGTCGCCGGCTCGACCAGCAACGAGCGCATGCGCGGCAGCGTCCGGCTGAGCGCCGCGAGTACGACACGGTCGGCTGGGCGCGGTTGCGGCCGGGCGACTTGACGGCGCAGCACCTGCAGCTCGCGCCGCAACAAAAGAATCTCCGCCTCCTTTCGCTGCTCCGAGCGAGCAAGGAGGAGCACCAACTCGAAGAGTCGGCGCGACAGCCAGTAGCCGAGGCGAAAGACCTCAAGCAGCAAAGGACGAGTACGCATCCCCGGACACTACGAGCCGACCACCTCAGTCTGTCTCGTCGGCAACGAGGCGCCCCGAGCAGCGGATGAGTTCTTGGGACCGACACGGCCGTTTGTTTTGCCAGAGCGATGGCACGGGTGGAAATCGTGGGACCACAACCCCACCTGATCGCGCCAACCACACCTGATCGCGGCCGTCACGTCGCGTCTTCTCGCACCTCCGCACTTGAGACTCTCGGCGTCCTGACTCAGTTGCAGGGGACGTTCACGTAGCCAGAGCGGAACGGCTCACGCCGTCCGGAGTCTGGGTCATACGTGTGGCGCCAGATGCAGCCGGTGTCGTTCGTCAGCAAGTGGATCGAGACCGAGGTATCGGGCGACGTCGTTCGGACTCTGTGGATGTCGTCGCGAGGCGGGATCAGCGCGTAGAAGTCGCCGCGAGTGAGAGCGCGCCGCTCGAGGAGCTCGAGGCGGCCGTCCCGTTCTGCGTAGATCTCCTCGTCCTGCCTGCCGTGATACAGGCCTACGAGGCCCCACGCGAGATGGTCGTGCACAGGTGTCCCTGCGCCCGGCGGCACGACGAGCGAAAACAGTGAGAGCGAACGATCGCCTGCCCGGAAGAGAAGCCACTGGCCGATCCCTCCGCCCATTCCGCTTGCCGGCGCGCTTCGCCGGTATTCCTCAGGCAGCCACGCGGAATCGGCGAGCAGTTCGGCGAATCGCGGTCGGATCGCGTCGCAAGCATCTTCGGGCGATGCGGCGGCGCTGATCGACAAGCGCACGGCCGTGATGAACGCCCGCAGGAGCGGAGTGTCAAGTACGTACTCGTCTAGGAATGTCACGAAGTCGCACCCTACGCGGTTGGTGGCATAGCATCGCGCGGTGCCCGAACGCGCAATCCTCTGTTTCGGCGACTCCAATCCTTGGGCTTGTCCGCCTAACGGGACAGGCGAGCGATTCCCGCGTGACGTCCGGTGGCCGGGCGTCCTGCAGCAGCTCCTGGGCGACGAGTACTACGTCATCGAGGAGGGATTGAACGGACGCACGGCGACGCTCGAGCATCCATGGGTCGAGGGGCTCAGCAGCCGCACCTACCTACTTCCATGCTGCAAATCCCACGCGCCGCTCGATCTCGTGATCATCTATCTCGGCACGAACGAGCTCGCGCCCTTCCACCACCTGCCGGCGCTCGGGATCGCGGCGTCGTGCGCATCGCTCGTGCGCGTCGTGCGCGCGGCCGAGTGCGGGCGAGACGGTGGGACGCCGCCGGTGCTGCTCGTTTGCCCGCCGCCCATCGAAGCGACCGGACCGAATGCTGCGATGCTCGAGGAGGCAGCGGTGAAATCGCAGGCGCTCGGCAAGTGTTTCGCCGACGCGGCGACAGCGGTGGGAGCCGAGCTACTCGATCTCGCCGACGTCCTTCGCTACTCCGACGAAGACGCGATCCATCTCGACGCTAACGGCCATCGCATACTCGCAGAGGCGTTACTGCCATACGTGCGTCGACTTGAGCACGCGGCATAAGCAATGGATGACGAGCGGTATCTGCTCCGAGCGATCGCGTGGGGTGCGTAAATCCATCCGGTGGCTCTGGGGCTTGTCGGGGTCGGCTGGTTCCGCGGCCGTAGAGTCGGCTTGTCGTCTGTGCGGGTGGAGGGGGTCTGCTCATGGTTGTGTCGCTGGTGTACCTGCTGTTTCGGCGGGCGCTCGCGGTGGCGGCGTTGCGTCCGCGGTCGCGTGAGTTCAAGGAGCTTGAGATCGTGGTGCTTCGACACGAGCTGGCGGTTCTTCGTCGCCAGGTCGCCCGTCCGCGGCTTGAGGAGACCGATCGGGTCTTTCTTGCCGCGGCCAGCCGGCTTCTGAGCGGGGCCGGCTGGCAGTCGTTTTTCGTCCGTCCTGAGACCTTGCTGGGCTGGCATCGCCAGCTTGTACGGAGGAGGTGGACCTATGCCGGGCGGCGACCCGGGCGGCCAGGGATCGCGGACGAGGTCGGCGTGCTGGTGGTGCGTCTTGCACGTGATAACCCGAGCTGGGGCTATCAGCGGATCGTCGGTGAGCTCGCTGGTCTGGGTGTGCGCGTCTGCGCGAGCTCCGTCGCCAAGATCCTCCGCGAGGCCGGGATGCCTCCTCCCGGTGCCAGAGCTCGGCTCTGCTGGAGCGAGTTCCTGCGGGCGCATGCCCAGTCGATGATCGCGTGCGATTTCTTCACCGTCGAGACGCTCTGGCTCGGACGTCTGTATGTGCTCTTCTTCATCGAGCTTGGCACTCGGCGTGTGCATCTCGCTGGCTGCACGGCAAACCCGGATGGGTCCTGGGGGGTGCAGCAGGCGCGCCAGCTCGCATGGTCGCTCTCGGAACGAGCGGCGCCGATCCGCTTCCTAATCACACCGTTCCGGGCGCCGAACGCGAACGCGTTCGCCGAACGCTGGGTCGGTACTGTCCGGCGCGACTGCCTCGACTGGATTCTGATCGCAAGCCGCAGACAGCTCGAGTACGTCCTCCGCGTCTACGTCGACCACTACAACGGACACAGGCCGCACCGAGCGCTCGACCTGAAACCGCCAACACCGGGGCGACGTCTACGTCTCGTCAGCTCGCAATCGCCCGGCCGGATCCACCGACGCGACCGACTCGGCGGACTCATCCACGAATACGCCCCAGCAGCGTGACGGATGGATTTAGGCACCCCACGCGCCCCGCCCGAGGAGATCGAAAAGGTTCAGCTGTTCTGGAGCCCGTATTTCTCTCGGTATGCGGAGAGAACGCTCGGCTTCGCGCACTCGACTCGGCACTTCCCGCTCCGTTCTGCCGTGGCTCGGCGGTGGCGATGGTGGTTTCGAGGTTGTCGGCGACGGCGGCAAGGTCGGCCGCGTCGGGCGACGTTGCGGGCTCGGGGCGGCGAAGGCTCAAGCACATCGGTGTTCAGGACATCGGCGCCCCTTGGCACGACGGGCCCGTTGGGGCATGCAATCCGCCTGCGGAGGGCACGCGTAGGAATTGCGTGCCTTCACGGATGCTGCCAAGTCGGCTGTTTTCGAACTGATGGGGAGGGAGCCATGAGACGCAATCTGCTGTTGGCGTTCGTTCTGGTGCTACTTACGCTTGCGCTGCCGGTGACGGTGCTCGGTAATGTCACCGTGGCACCGGGGGGCGGAACGCTGGGGACGTCGAGCAATTTCCAGCTCGTCGGCCATAACCCACTCTTCAACCGCGGCATGAACGCGGCGCTGACGATCTTCGACCACTACGTCTACATCGGGAACCGCTCGGACGCCTCGAACTCCTGCGGCGACCTGGCCTCGTCGGGCCCGGTCGTGCCGGTGCTGACGCCCACCAATCCGGATGGCACCTGCACGCACGTACGTCCGGGGATCCAGATCGTCGACATTCAGGATCCGTCGGACCCCACGGTGGTCGGCGAGATTCCGGCGAGCGTCGCCGTCCCGAACGCCGCCGGTGAGCCGGTTGGCGTCACCTCGCGTGAGCTGCGCGTCTGGCCGCAGAAGAAGCTGCTGATTGAGATGGCCTTCCGCTGCAGCCGGGTCATCCACGCCTGCCCGCGGCCGCCAATCACGACGCCGCCGACTCCGGCGGACGTCAGCTTCCCCTTCTACCTCAAGTTCTTCAGCCTCGAGGATCCGGTGCATCCGCAGCTGATCTCGACCTTCGTGCCGACGGCCTCCCGGCTGACCGGCTCCGATGGCCTGCCGCTGAAGATCAAGCCGCACGAGATGTACCTGTGGGTCGACCCGAACAATCCGGACCGGGCGCTGCTCTGGATGTCCTTCCCGACCAGCTCGGTGAACCCGGACCGGCCGAACCTCGAGATCCTTGACATCAGCAACGTCGCAAGCGGCGGCGCGCCGGTCGACATCGCCGAGGGGAACTGGAACCAGCTCTTCCCTGGCGCCGCCACCCCGGCGAACTACGACTTCGACTTGGCGCTGCATTCGATGGCGCCGACGGCCGACGGCAAGACGACGTATCTGGCCTACCTGCGCGGCGGGATGCTCGTGCTCGACACGAGCGACGTCGTCGCCGACACCGATGACCACTTCATCTCGCTGAACGACAAGCTGCTGACGCCGATCGCCAACCGTCCAACCTGGGGTGCGGGCAACCAGTGCGCAGGCCACACGGCGGCTGGGTGCTCTGAGAGCCACTCGTCGATACCGATCCCAGGCACCAACTTCGAGCTGAACGTCGACGAGGTCTACGGCACGTTCACCGACCCGTCCTTCGGCTGGCCGTGGGCGTGGGTGCGCCTCATCGACGTCGCCGATCCGGCTCACCCGACGATCGTGGGCGAGTACAAGATCTTCCAGAACTCGCAGGCCTTCCAGGGCAGTCCGGGCGACGATCCGGCCACCGAGCAGTTCACCTCGTACGGATCGCACAACCCGACGGCGACGCCCCACCTGGACTTCAACGCCTGGCACTCGGGCGGACTGCAGGCGATCGACATCAGCGAACCGGCGACGCCGTTCCAGGCCGGCTGGTTCTCGCCCACGCCGCTCGTGTCGGTGGCGCTGGAGGATCCGGCGCTCTCGCGTGGCCCGAACAAGGTCGTGATGTGGAGCTATCCCATTATCCGTAACGGCTTGATCTACGTGATCGACATCCGTAACGGCCTCTATGTCCTTCGCTACACCGGTCCGCATCAGGGTGAGGTCAAGCAAATCCAGTTCCTCGAAGGAAACTCGAACCTCGGCGACGCCGTCACCCTCGCGCAGGGAGGCGGCGACCAGCCGTGAGCTGACCAAGCCGACGAGGCCGGCGCCCCGCCAGGGCGCCGGCCTCGTCCTCCCGAGGCGAGTGCTCGGATGGCAACCGGTCGTGCCCATACCACCTGCTTGCAGGGCGCGGTCAATGGAGGGTCGACCCGTCCTCGATGGCTCCCCGAGGCTCGCGACGGAGTCAGCGGTCCTGGGCTCAGGTCAGGCGGCGGCTTCGATGGTGACGTCGAAGCCGAGCGCCTCGATCTGTCGCAGGAGGCGGCGGGGCGCGGAGCTCGGCGGGCGAGCCAGTCGGGCCGAGCTCGCGGTGGGGCAGCAGGCGCACTCCTACGGCGCTGTTCGCGGGGCTTTGCTGACTGACGCATCTAGGCTTGGCGCTGCGACGAGGAGCTGGTTTGCGCACTGACAAGTTCCGCCCACTGGGAACTCATCCAAAGCCCCGGTCATTCGGGGCTTTGCCGTCTTTGGAGGACCGGACAACAGCTGAGTGGCAACGCAAGTGGCAACACGAGCTCCCGACCTCCACGAGGCACAGGGCCTTCTCCCGCAACTTCCCGCACCTGCTACTAGGCTTCGCCGATGCATCCGACGGCCGCGAAAGTCCAGGAGCGCCTCGGGGCGCGCGGCCTCAACGTCGAGGTAGTCGTCTTCCCGACTCCACGCGGACAGCCGCCGAGGCGGCGGTAGCATGCGGGTGCGAGGTCGGGCAGATCGTCAAGTCGCTCGTGTTCGTCGTTGACGGCGAGCCTACGATGGTGCTCTGCGCGGGCGACAAGCGGGTCACCCAGATCGACGGGAGGCCTGCGAGCGCAGACGAGGCGCGCGATGCGACTGGCTTTGCGATCGGCGGCATCCCGCCAATCGGGCACGACTCGGATCTCGCGACCGTCGTCGACGAGTCGCTCCGCCGGTTCGCCCGCGCGTGGTGCGCGGCCGGGATGCCGCACGCCGTGTTCGAGACCGGGGTCGAGGAGCTGCTCGCGGCGCTGCCGGACGCGAAGGTGCGGCCAATCTAGGCACCCCCGCGTTGGTGGGCGGTGCGAGGGAACCGAGCGGTACCCGCGACAAGCGACGCAGATCTTCCGCGCGACTGAGATCCCTGTCGAGCAGCGTCGGCGATCCTCGCCGCCTACCTCGCCTGGCCGATAGGACGGTCGAGCCTACTTCAAGGGAACCGCCCGATCCCGCCGACCACGCGGTCTTCCGCGTCGACGCCGGCGGGGACTCGTAGGCGCCCGCCTCCCCGGCCTGGCGTGCCGGAGAGGCGAGTGCATTGGGGTAGTCGCTCCTGCTAGAACCGGAACACAAGCGGACGCTGGCGCGGCACGCTCGGCATCCGGCCCTTGAGGCGCACCGGCGCAGGCGTGACCGGCAGCGTCGGCATGAACTGCGGCGTCGTGCGTGCGTGCGTCGCCGCTTCGAACCCGGATGCCAGCTTGATCAGCTTCGGCTCGCTGAACGCCGTCCCGAAGAAGCTGACACCGACGGGCAGCCCGTGGACGGTTCCCATCGGCACGTTGATGATTGGGTAGCCCGCGATCGCGGCGGGCGACGACGTGCCGAAGATGAAGTGGTCGCCGAGCACGAGGTCGGTCGTCCACGCCGGCGAGTCCGTCGGCATGATCAGCGCGTCGAGGTTGTTATCGCTCAGGATCTTGTCGATCCCCTTCGGCCCGCCGTTCGCCCGCTCGTTCGCCAATGCGGTCTGGTACTGCGCGATGGTCGACGGGTCAGTCAAGTCCATGGCCTGGGCCAAGTCGAACAGCTCCTGCCCGAACCACTGCAGCTCTTTGTCGGCGTTGGCGTTGTTGAACGCGATCGCGTCGGCGAGCGTATGGATCGGCACGCCTGTGCGGGTCGCCAGATAGGCATTCAGGTCGCGCTTCAACTCGAACAGCAGCACGGTGATCTCGTCGGCACCGGAGTTGATCGCGTTGATGACGTCGGGGGCGAAGTCGGCCGGATCAACGATCGTCGCGCCGGCGCCTTTCATCGCCGCGACCGCGGTGTCGAACACGTCCGACACGATCGTCGGGATGAAGTCGAAGACGCCGGCCCGCGGGATTCCAATCCGCGCGCCTTGCAGGCCCTTGGCGTTGACGAATGCCGTGTAGTCGGCGGGGATCTTCTCGCGGCCGACACTCGTCGCGTCGTCGCGCGGATCGGCCGTCCTGCTCACGATTCCGTTCAGCACCACGGCGGCGTCCGCAACTGTCCGCGCGTGCGGGCCAACCGTATCCTGGCTGTGCGAGATCGGCACGACGCCTGCTCGGCTCGTCAGCCCGACCGTCGGCTTGATCCCGATGACGCCGTTCTCGTTGGCCGGGCAGACGATCGAGCCGTCCGTCTCCGTCCCGAGCGATGCGGCGCAGAAGCTCGCCGACGCCGCCGCGCCCGAGCCCGAGCTCGAGCCGCACGCGTTCCGGTCGAGCACGTACGGGTTGTGCGTGAGGCCGCCGGCCCCCGACCAGCCGCTCGTCGAGTTGAAGCCACGGAAGTTCGCCCACTCCGAGAGGTTCGTCTTGCCGAGGATGACGGCACCCGCCTTGCGCAGGTTCGCGGCGATCGTGGAATCCTTCGCGGGCGGCGTCCCGGTCAAAGCGAGCGAGCCGGCGTTCGTTTGCATCCGGTCGCCTGTGTCGATGTTGCCCTTGAGCAGGATCGGGATGCCGTGCAGCGGCCCGCGCACGTGACCCGCGTGCCGCTCCGCGTCGAGCTGCTTTGCGATCGCCTCTGCGTCGGGATTCAGCTCGAGGATCGAGGTGACCCTGCCCGTGTCGAGCACGTTGATGCGTGCTTGGTACTTCTGCACCAGCGAGAGCGCTGTCAGCGTGCCCGCGGCCATCGCGGCCTGGAGCTGCGCGATGGTTGCGTTCTCGAGCTCGGGCGCGGGCCCCGCAGCGCGCGCGGCGGCCGCATGCGACAGCGACACCAGCGCCGGCGTCGCCGCGGCGGCCGCGCTCACGCCGAGAAACTTCTTGCGGTCGTACGTCTGCCCCGAATCGATCGACGAATCGTCGCTCATGCTCTTTCCCTCCCCGTGGTTGACGACGACAATGTCGCCCGCCGGGTCAGCCGCCGTGCTCCCGCCCCTCGAGCACGGGGTCTGCGGCGGCGGAGCACCGGGATCTATATCACGGCAACTCGGCCACTCGAGCCTGAACGTGACGACCGATGATCTACGGGCATTTCGACCGGACCGAGTTGTCTCCGTAGGCTGCGCGGCCACATACGAAATGTCGGGGCGTCCCCGCGGTTATCGGCGTGTTCGACGGTGCTTGAGACCAGGCCAGCGCTGCAACCGTCGCCTCGACCGCCAGTAACCACAGATACCGCTTTCACTGCCACTCGGGCAGATTGACTCGGTTCCCGAAGCCAAAGCCACCGCCGCCGGAAACCGTCTTGGTCGGAACCGTAAGCTGGTCGTGTGCCCCTCCGAGCGCGTAGGGTTCGTTAATTCGATCCCGCTGCAAATCGCCCCGAAACCGGGTGTGGGGTGCTTTTATTCGCGTCGCGTCTCAAGCGGCTGCTCGGTAGTACTCGTGGATGAGGCCGCCGAGCCGGTCGCGGCGCCGGATCTCGCCGATCGACGTAGGTCCTGGCCTCTCCGGTTCCGGCGGCTGCAGCTTGAGCGCGATGCGGCCTATGCGCGTTGTAGTGGTCGACGAAGACCCGCAGCACGCGCTCGAGGTGGCGGCGGTTCAGGATCAGGAGCCAGTCACAGACGCGCGCCGCGGCAGGAGCGTGGTAGGTGGCAGGCTTCTGCTGCGAGCAGCGCCCGAATCCAGCAGCCCGAAGCTTCGGCCGCGCGACTTGGCGGCGTAGAACCTCGAGCTCGTGCCGTAGCACCAACAACTCGATGTCTTTCAAGTCCAGCCACGACGACTCCGAACAAGTGCGCCAAGCAGAGCCCTGAACGCGAGGTAGAGGAAGGAGAAGACCATGCCGGCGATCCTCCCAGCGCTCGGCCAGAAGCGGTGCGACACGAATATTGGCGCCCTTCACCGTCGCTGCATCAAACGCGCACTCGCACGCCACTTCTACCGACAACTACGCGAGCTCCCAACACTCGCCTTGACAACTTAGAAGCGTCGATCCAAACGGCAACCGGTCGCAACCCGCGACAACGGTTTGGCTTGTTCGAGCCGTTTTTGCGGTGTCGCCGTTTGCCACCGGTTGCCACTGGTTGCGACCGCTAATCGAAAGTCTCCCGCTCCCGGCCCTCGGTTCGTGCTCGGAAGTCGCGCCGCAGTGCGGAGGGATCACAATCACGGCAACCGCCTGAGGTGAGCGCCTCTACGACGACGAGTAGCTCGGGGCTTGCTCCCCCGCGCGAACCGAGACGTGTAGGCGGCTTTCCGGCGGAGCGAGCGGACAGGCCCACGAGCTGTCGTAGGCGCAAGAGGGGTTGTAGGCGAAGTTGAAGTCGAGGACGAGCAGGCTCCCGTTCGTCCCGAGGTCTGCGCCCTTCACGGTGTCGAGGAGGTAGCGGGCGGCCGGATACGTCTCACGCCCGCTCGTCTCGTCCTGAAAGGAGACGAAGAGACCGCCGCCATATCCTTCGTTCCAGAGCAGAGCGAGGGAGTGCTCCGCGTCGTCGAGCGCGAACCGCGCCGTTCCGACCTTGGAGAACGGGAATTCGGCGCCCGTGCTCGCCACCACGTTGCAGCGGACGGGCTCGGACGACTCGACGCGGGCAAGGACACGAGCTCGCGCGTCGTACTCAAAGTAGCGGCAGCCTGGAAAGTCCGCTCGCCGCTCGGCCGGCAGAGGCGACTGCGGATGCTCGCGTAAGAGCCGGTCCCGCGCCTCGTGCCAGAGCTCCCAGGCCGAAGATGGGTCGGAGCTTGCCCGAACCTGCTCGTAGAGCGCGAACACCTGCCGCTTCCAGTCCAGCAGGTCGAGGGCCTCGTCGGCGCCGAACGTCATCCCACCGCCACCGTTGAGGCGGCGCGGTCGAGGATGAAGTCGACGAGTCGCTCGAAGGGATCGAATCCGACGACGCTCGAGGCGTCGGCGACGAAGTTCGAGAGGGTGTTCAGGTCGTAAAACGTCGCTCGTCCGTCCCTCGCGTTGATCAGGTACTCGACACCGGCCACGTCCATCCCGGTTGCCGCGACGATGCGCTTCGCGTCCTCGCCGACTTCCTCGGGCGGGTCGTAGGCTTCCACCGGGAGCCCCCTGCCCGAGACGCCGTCGGCGATGCCGGGAAGCTCGCAGTAGTCGGCCGGGCAGAGATTGAAGCTCCCGGGTACGAGGAGGATGCGGATCGCGTACAGGAACTCGCCGTCGAGGATCTCGATGCGGACGATGAACTCGCCTGCGGCCGGGAGCTGCTCCTGGACGAGTGCCGTGCCGTCGAGCCCGAGGTCGAGATCGGCCTGCTCGAGCTCGTCTGAGTGGGCGAACGATTTGATGCCGGCACCGCTGCCTCCGACGTTCGGCTTGACGAGCACGGGAAACGCGAGCCCCTCGCCGGCTGCCCTGGCCTGCGTCGGATGGTCGATCACGCGAGTTCGTGGATACGGGACTCCGAGGCGAGCGAAGAGCGAGCACTGCAGCGCCTTCGAGAGCTCGAGCTGGAAGGCACGCTGGCCGAATATGGTTGGGACGCCGAGCTCTTCCAGGTACGCGAGGTAGTGGAGCGTGTGGAAGATCGCGTTTGTGCGACCGCGTGTCCACGCCGACGGGCTCATGCGATTGAGGACGAGCGCGTACGGAACATCGGGATCGCCCGGGTCGAAGCTGTGCTGCGCGACATCGAGAGCCTCGTAGGAGACGCCACGCCGCCCGAGCGCGGCGAAGAGAGGCTTGAGCTTGTGCCAGTCATGCGACTTCGCACGTGAAGTGAAAGGGCGTCGCGGCCAGGTGTACCTGCTTTGCCGAAACAAGCTGATCGAGGCAAAGTACCCTCGCCAACCTGTCGGGGCCTGCCCGGGTTACGCCGCGCGGCGGGCCGTTTGAACAGACAGCTTGCTGGTTCTCCAGCTGAAGCCCTGATTGGGTCGCGCCGGTCAGACGGGAACGGCCGGTGGCGAGGTCGGCTGCTCGAGCGCGAGTCCGATGGTGGGCAAGCCGGGGTCGGGTACGGCAGAAGGGTGGAGAAGGTGGCCGAGTTGTCGTACCCCGTCTGCGAGTCGTGGGGCGGGGCGTGAGTAGTAACTGTCGCCGTCGACGATGACGGTGGGGAACGGGAGCCGGAGACCGGCTGCGCGGTCAGCTGCCTCGGGTGCGCTGAACCCGCAGGCTGCGATGACGACGAGTTCTGGGTCCGTCTCGATCACGGTTTGCCAGCTGGTTTGGTAGGAGGGCTGGCCTGCTCGGCCGAGAATGTCGCTGCCGCCCGCGATCTCAACCATCTCGGGGAGCCAGTGTCCGGCGCTGAAGGGTGGATCGATCCACTCGGCAACGAACACCCGCCGCTGAGGACGCCCCCGAACGGCGTCTCTCACAGCGTCGAGCTTCTCCTGCATTTCTGCCACGATCGTCGCGCCGCGCTCGACCGCTGCGAGCCTACTGGCGAGGTGGCGGACGGTGTCAGCTACATCGTCGAGGGTACGCGGGTCGAGCGAGATGACCTCCACGTCGACCGGGCATGCGGTGGCGAGGTCACCACTGGAGACCGCGCAGACGGCACAGAGGTCCTGGGTGACGATCAGGTCGGGCCGGAGCTCGGCGATCAGGTCCGCGTCGACGGCGTAGAGCGACTGTCCGTCGCGGAGGGACGATCGAACCGCCTGATCGATCTCGATGCTGCTGAGCGCCGAGAGATCCTGACGCGCCGCGGTGACGACCGGCGTGCCGACGATCTCGGGCGGCCAGCGGCACTCCTTGGAGACGCCGATGATCGAGTCGATGAGGCCGAGGTTGGCAATGATCTCGGTCGCGCTCGGCAGGAGAGAGCAGATCCGCATGTCGCTTCGACGATAGCCGTGGCGTCGGGCCTGATCGACTGGGGTCGAGCCTCAGCAAAAACTCTATTTGCAGGCAGTTTATCCTCAGACGTTGGGTGTCGATTTGGGCCACGAAGCGAAGACGCACGCCTGATCGGACAACGAAAAGGCAAAAAGGGCCGATTTGCAGGCACTTCAAAAGACGGAGCGATGGCGCTTCGAGCCGCGAACGACACCGCATCGAGATCCGAGCGTGAGGTAGCGCTCGTTCGAGCCACACGCGCGGTATCTGGCCGTATGCGCCCTGAAGGGTGCCATTGCTCGGGTCGCGTCTCACGCGGCCGCCCGGTAGTACTCGTGTATCAGTCCGCCGAGTCTGTCGCGGCGTCGTCTGTCTGCTGATGTTGGTGGCCCTGGTGTGGCGTCAGGGTCTGGTGGGCGCAGGCCAAGCGCAGCGGTGTGGGCGCTGGATGTTGTAGTGCTGGACATACGTGCGGAGGACTCGCTCGAGGTGTCGGCGGTTGAAGATGAGGAGCCAGTCGAGGCACTCGGAGCGGACGGTGCGGACGAAGCGCTCGGCGACGGCGTTGGCCTGCGGTGCGCGGACTGGCGTGCGCAGAATCCGGATTCGCTCGCTGCGGAAGATCTCGTCGAAAGGCCGGGTGTACTTGCTATCGCGGTCGCGGATCAGGAAGCGGATCTGCTGCTCTTCGAAGAAGAGGCCGAGGTTGCGCGCCTGTTGCGTAACCCAGCTGCCATCCGGGCTGGTGGTACAGCCGCCAAGCTGAACGCGGCGGCTGCCGTGCTCGATGAAGAAGAGCACGTAGAAGCGACGTAAGAGAACGGTCTCGACCGTAAAAAAATCGCACGCGACGATGCTCGCCGCCTGCTGGTGCAGAAACTCGCGCCAGCTCGGGCCCGCGCGTCGCGGCGCCGGATGCAGATGGGCATGAGCAAGCAGCCGACGGATACTTGTCGGCGATACCTGCAGACCAAGCTTCGCCATCTCTCCGCATATCCGCCGGTGACCCCAGCGCGGGTTCTCCCGAGCGAGCCGAAGCACGAGCTGCTGGATCTCAGCCGAGAGCTGCGGACGACCCGGTCTACCGCCTTCCTGTCGCCACTTCCGCCGGACGAGCGCTTGGTGCCAACGCAACAGCGTTCTAGGCGTGACGAGCCGCAGTGATCGCGACGAACGCGGCAGGTGACACGCGGCGGCGGCAAAGAACGCGCGATCAGCCGGGCGGATTGCCGGTCGGGAAACCTGGCGGCGCACGACATCGAGCTGACGGAGGATCATCAACTCGATGTCCTTGATGTCAGGGCCGCGTCGGCTGCATACGAGCAGGCCGAGCAGCGCGCGGACTGTGAGGTAAGCGAAGGAGAAGAACATGGCGCCGATCCTCCCAAGCTGCGCCCCGAGAGGTCGCGACCGGAGTAATAGCACCCTTCAGGAGTACCACGATCTCGAGCTCCTTGAACTCGCGCGAACGCACACGCAGCGCAGCCACCGCGAGCGCACCCCGAAACAACAGATACACCCGCGAGACGAACAAGGGCAGACTCCCTCTACAGGATCCGGACGAGGCCGCCCGACTCTACGGCCGCGAGGTCAGCTCCGACGGGTCCTCAAGCAACCAGACGGATTTACGTACCCCACAAACCCACGGCAGCGGTTCCGGAGCTACAGAGAGGGGGGTCACTTCCTGTGCCCCGCACAGTGAAGCGAGTGCCGCGAACCCAAGGCCCGCAGGACTCGATCAGTGCCATGCGATCACCCGGAGGATGTCCACGGTGAGCGCCAGCCGCCCTGGCGCGCGGGCAGCTCGCGCGCCGCGGTCGGGCCCCAGGTGCCGCGGCGGTAGGGACGGATCCGCGGAGGGTGGTCGAGCAGCGGCTGGACGATCCGCCAGGTTTGCTCGATCGTGTCCTGGTGGGTGAAGAACGCGCGGTCGCCGGTGAGCGCCCCGTGGAAGAGAACCTCGTACGGGGTAGGGCCCTCGCCGCCCTGCGCGGCGAACTCCATCTCGAGGCTGATCGGCTCCGGGCCGGGCCGGTCGGCGCGATGGGCTTCGAGGATCAGGCGGAGGCCGGTGCTCGGATCGATCCTGACCACGAGCTCGTTGGGCTCGGGTTGCCTGTGCGTCCTGAGGAACGTGAGCGGAGGCTGGGCGCCGAAGACGAGGCGGAGCTCGGTCTGGGGGGTCGGGAGGTGCTTGCCGGTTCGGATGTAAAAAGGGACGCCCTGCCAGCGCTCGTTGTCGATCCTCAGCTCGAGCGCCGCGTAGGTCTCGGTCGTCGAGCGTGCCGCGACTCCCGGGGTTGCGCGGTAGCCGCTGTACTGGCCGCGCACGTAGCGGTCCGGGTCAGCAGCGGCGACGGTCTCGAACAGGCGATGGCGGGCCGCGTCGAGGGATTCGTTCTTGCGTGGGGCTTCCATCGTCGCGGCGGCGAGGAGCTGCAGGAGATGGTTGACGACCACGTCTCGGAGGGCGCCGACGGCGTCGTAGAAGCGGCCTCGGTCCTCGACGCCGAAATCTTCGGCCAATGTGATCTGGACACACGAGACGTGCTCGTTGTTCCAGACCGGTTCGAGCATCGCGTTCGCGAAGCGCAGGTAGAGCAGCTCTTCGAGACCGACCTTGCCGAGAAAATGGTCGACACGGAAGATCTGCTCTTCTCGAACTGACCGGTGGAGCTCTGCGGCGAGTGCCCTGGCGGATGCGAGGTCGTGCCCGAACGGTTTCTCGACGACGACGCGGGCGTTCTTGGTCAGCCCGACTTCGGCGAGGCCGCTGACGACTCGACCAAAAAGCGCCGGCGGCGTCTCGAGATAGAAGAGCGGACGCTTCGCGGTCCGGATCGCCTTCGCGAGCCGTTCGTAGGTGGCGGGATCGCCGAAATCGCCGTGAATGTAGGAGACGCGCGCGGCGAGATGGTCGAATACCTTGCGGTCGAGCTTTTCCCCGCCCGCCTTGATCGAGTCGCGCATGTGCCGGCGGAGCCGAGCGATCGTCCAGTCGTCGAAGGCCACGCCGACGATCGGGCACCGCAGCAAACCGCGGCGCTCGAGCCGGTACAGCGAACGGAAGGTCATCTCCTTCGCGAGATCGCCGGTGATCCCGAAAACAACAAACACATCCGCGGTTGACTCAGACACGCCACGCACTCTGCCACGCGCCCCGCGATCGGACTCGCAGGCGCGGACGAGCCCCACCGTTGCCCGTTCAGCGCACTTCGGCTTCGCGGTAGCAGTCGCGCCGGATCAGCCGGTACCGAGCGGCAAAGCGAACGCGCGCCTATCGTACGACCTCGACGACGCACCCTTCATCAGATCCGCAAGAGAGGGAGACGCGCCAATGCAGCTGGGAATGGTCGGACTGGGACGGATGGGCTCGAACCTCGTGCGGCGGCTCCTGCCCGCCGGTCACGAGTGCGTTGTCTTCGACGTCGACTCGAGTGCGGTCAAGGAGCTCGAGGCCGAGGGTGCGACCGGTGCCGGTTCGCTTGACGAGCTCGTCGAGAAGCTCGACAAGCCTCGGGCGGTGTGGGTGATGGTTCCGGCTGGGCAGATCGCCGAGCAGACCGTGGGTGACCTGGGCGAGCGGGTGGAACCGGGCGACGTGATCATCGACGGTGGTAACTCCTACTACCGTGACGACATCGCGCGCGCCGCCGCGCTCGGGGAGAAGGGGATCCACTACCTCGACGTCGGCACAAGCGGCGGCGTCTGGGGCCTCGAGCGCGGCTATTGCCTGATGATCGGCGGCGAAACCGCGGTCGTCGAGCGGCTGGGGCCGCTGTTCGAGGCGATCGCGCCGGGCGTCGAGGCTGCGCCACGCACACCGGGCCGCAGGGGTAGGCCGGCTGGCGCCGAGCGCGGCTATCTGCACTGTGGCCCGGCGGGCGCTGGCCACTTCGTCAAGATGGTCCACAACGGGATCGAATATGGAGTGATGGCCGCCTACGCCGAGGGCCTGAACATCCTCAAGAACGCCAACGCCGGCACCGTTGCGCGCGAAGCCGACGCCGAGACGGCACCGCTGGAGCGCCCCGAGTACTACCAGTACGAGATCGACATCGCGTCGGTGGCCGAGGTGTGGCGCCGCGGCAGCGTGATCGCCTCTTGGCTCCTCGACCTGACCGCTCAAGCGCTTCTCGAGTCGCCCGACCTACACGAGTACTCCGGTCGTGTGTCCGACTCCGGCGAGGGCCGCTGGACGGCGATCGCCGCGATCGAAGAGGGCGTGCCCGCGCCGGTGCTGCTGACCGCGCTTGCCTCGCGCTTCAGCTCGCGCGGCCTTGACCTCTTCGCCGATCAGACACTCTCGGCGATGCGCAAGCAGTTCGGCGGGCACGCAGAGAAACCGGCCGGATGAGCGACACGAAACGGATAGCGGTCCTGTTCGACATCGACGGCACGCTCCTGACTACGGGTGGGGCGGGAGCGGCGTCGTGGCGGCTGGCGTTCGACGAGCTGTACGGAATCCCGGCCGACATCGGGAAGTTCACGGACGCAGGGATGACCGACCCCGACGTCGGACGGAAGACCTTCGAAGGGGTACTGAACCGCAAGCCCGAACGCAAGGAGTTCACCCGGCTACTCGAGCGGCGGCTCTCCTACCTGCACAAGACGGTCGCGGAATCCAAGCAGTACCGGGTTCTGCCGGGCGTGGAGGACCTCCTGCCACAGCTGATCGAGGACGGCTACCTGCTCGGCCTGGTCACCGGAAACGTCGAGGCCGCCGCGCATATCAAGCTGCACCGCGCGCAACTGAATCGGTTCTTCTCCTTCGGCGGCTACGGATCCGACTCCACCGACCGCGGCGAGCTGACCAAGATCGCGCTCAAGCGCGCCACACTGGTCTACGGCGAACCGCTGAGCGCCGCCCAAGCGATCGCCGTCGGCGACACACCCCGCGACGTCGAGGGAGCACACGCCGCCGGGATCGCCTGCGTCGGCGTCGCCAGCGGCAACTTCACCGTCGAGCAGCTGCGCGCGGCAGGCGCCGACTACGCCATCGCCTCGCTCACGGAAGCGCTCCCACTCTGACCAGCGCAACGATGGCTCGGCAGTTCAGGTCACGCCCAACATCGTCTGGATGACAAGCGCCGTGTCCTGTCATCGGGAGACCTCCAAGCAGTCAACACCCATCGCCTTGACCGGGTGGTCGTTGCCTGTGGGGTGCGTAAATTCCGTCGCACGTCACAAAACATTCGATTTGCAGGCAAGACCGAGTTTACGCACCCCACACGCGCGTTTGCGCGGGCTGGAAGGACGCTGGCCTTCGTCTCACCGGGACATGCGCAGGCGTACTCGGTCGTTGCGCTCGAATCGCACCGAAGTCAGTGTCCCACTGGATCGCCGCGTGATGCCTCAGCCGCGCACGCGCCGGATACCGCCAAGGCTTGAGGACGCAGCCGTTGACTTCGGCGGGTAGTTCGACGTTGGCCAAAGGGTCCTCGTCCGCCTGGGGGAACTGCAGATCAGACCAACGCGCATGTTCGTCGATACCCTGCTCGTCCATAAGTGCTTGCCACCATCCGTAGAGAACAAGTCCAAGACCAGGTCGAAGAAGTAGCGAAGGAAGCCCCGCACCTCCTCGGTGAGGCTCTCGGATTCCGGCACGCGGCTGAGCACAAGGCTCGCGAAAGGCGAGTTCAAGGCGTTCGCCGATCGTCGCATCGTCCCGGTCTGCCATCTCGTTGACTTCCTGACTTAGGATCGAGGCGCCATAGAGCGTCGCGTGGGGTGCACAAACACGATCGTGCTGCAAGTCAGCCGATTCGGAAGATGACCGGGTTTGTGCACCCCAACGGGGGTATGCCGCTGTGCTGGCCCGGCAGACGGGAGCAGAGGCCTGCCCGCACCGTGACCGCCACGCTGCAGATCCGGAGGAAGTAGTCGGCCGAGCGCAGGCGAAGGGCCGGGCAGGAGCTGCCCGGCCCTTCGGGAGCTCAGTAGGCGGCGCCGAACTCGGTGCGCGGCACCTTCGCCAGCACCTGTTGCTGGTAGTAGATGGGAGCGCCCTCGTCTGCGGTCACGTCCGAGGCGTAGTGGGTCGAGACCATGAGCGCGTAGATGTTGCCGCCGGAGACGGCGAGCCCGAAGTAGTCGCCGATGAACCCGCGCCCGTTGGGGCAGGGATCCCTGGCGCCGGCGCACGGGTACTGCGAGAGGCCGCCGAGATGCTGTCCGGGCTGCTCCGGATCCCAGGTGAACTGCGAGATCCGCACGTTTCCGCCGACGGGCACAGCGCCTGCGGCAGTGCCGCTGTCCTTGTAGCCCTGCAGCGACGTGTCGATGCAGAAGTTCGTCCGCCCGACGTCGGCAGCGAGCACGCTCGGATCGTCAGGGCACGTCGCACGTCGATCGTAGAAGGCGATCGCGACGGCACCGCGCGGTCCCGCAGCGACCGTCGGCTGGAACTGATCGGTCGTCGTGGAGTTCGCGGCGTCGTTTACCACGACAGGCGTCGTCCAGTGCGAGCCCCCGTCCGTGGACTGGGTGAACTTGACGTCCATCTGGCCCGCGACCGCGTCCCAGTCCTCGTACGTGAGGTAGAGGTGGTCGGCAAAGGTCGGACTTGCCGCGAAGCTCTCCGCGATGCCCGTGCGGAAGCGCGTGTTCGGGAGCACTTCGCCCGGTGCCTGCGTCACCGTTGTCACCGGGACGAACGGGCCGAACGTACGCGCGTCGTCGGTCGAGCGGGCGACGAAGATGGTCGACGAGCTGCCGTTCGCCGGGAACGACACGACCGAGACGAAGACGTTGCCCGCCGCGTCGATCTCCGGGTAGACGAAGGTCGCTCCCGGCCCCACCTGCGACGGCGGGGTGATCGTGACGGCCTTGTCGAAGGTCGCGCCGCGGTCGCGCGAGACCGCCATCCGCACCTTGATCCCGCCGCCGTTGCCGTTGAACACGGCCCACGCCGCGTAGACGTGGTCCTGGAACCTGTTGCCGACGATGTGGTTGACCGCGATCCACTGCTTGTCCTCGACGTGGCCGAGCTGCTTGGCCGAGGCGTTGTTGGGCGGCTCGAGCGGCACGCCACCGTTGGCCTTCGTCCAGGTCGCCCCCATGTCGTCGCTGAACGAGACGTCGATCTCGCCGTCCGGGTGCAGCTTCGTGGCATCGAAGAAAGAGTTGAACGGGAGCATCGTCTGGTAGACGCGGCCCGACGTGTCGAAGTCGAGGTTCGGGTCGGTCGTGTCGGTCCAGCTTGGCGGCATGGCCTGCGTATGGGTCGAGACGCAGTCGTAGCCCTGGATCTGGCTGTTGCCCGACGGCGTCCCGTTCGGGATCTGGTACGCGCCGAGGTAGAACATGTAGAACGTCGAGAACTTGTCGAAGAAGAACTTCGACGAGCCGACGAGATCCTCGGTGCCCGGCTTGACCGCGAGCCACGACTCCGAGTGGTTCGCGTCGAAGGGGCCTTCCCGGCAGGTTCCCGCCTCGGGGACGCGTGAGCCCGGCGGCACCGGGTAGCCGCCGCCTGTCGTCGGCGAGCTCGCCACGACATTCGTGACGGCGACGCTCGTGCCCCACAGCGAGCCGCCCGACGTGCGTGCGGACGGTGTAGCCGCGAGCGCGAACGCGGCGATGCCGAGCGCCGCGAGCACCGTGATGAATCGCTTCATGTCTGCTCCTCCCTTCGCTCGCCGGGGCGATCCTGGCCACGCCCGCGCGAGCGGAATGGAGCATGACAGATGAGAGTTCTCTTATCGCGGTCCGGAAACCGTCTTTGGTCGGAACCGTAACCTGGTCGTGTGCCCCTCCGAGCGCGTAGGGGTTCGTCAATTCGATCCCGCTGCAAATCGCCGCGAAACCGGGGCCACAAGTTTGTGAACCCTACGGCCCTTCGGCAATCCGGTTGCTCGCCCTGCCCGTAGTTCACCTCGTGGGCCGCGATGCTCGGCGGTCCCGCTCGTCGCAGGGGTGGTCCGACAGGGAGGGAGAGAATGAGACGGTCGCTAATCATGCTTCTCGGGGCCGTGCTTGCGGTCGGGCTGATCGTTCAGGCGTCCGGAGCAAGCTCGACACGAAAGAAGGTTCTCGAGTTCGACACGATGGCCGGGGTAAGCGGCCCGTTTGTCGGCTTGTCGAATCCGATACGGGGCGTCAACGGCGGTGGCTTTCCCTGGCAGATCGCGGAGGGTCGCGGCGAGCTCGCCCGAGATGGAAGGCTGGAGGTGGAGGTGCGAGGACTGGTGTTGCTCAACGGGCCACCGGTACCTCCGGCGTTGAGGGGCACGAACCCGATCTCGTCGTTTCGAGCGACCGTGAGCTGCCTGAGCATCGTCAGTGGCAGTCCGACGACGACGAACGTGGCGACCGGTCCCTTCCCGGCAACCGCGACAGGTGATTCGAAGATCGAGGCGACCGTCACCCTGCCCAGTCCCTGCTTCGCACCGATTGTCTTCGTTGGGCCGTCCGCGACTACGTGGTTCGCTTTGACGGGCGCATCGTGAGGAAGCACGCAGCCTGAGCTGAGCCGGGGCAGGATTCGAGCGAGACGCCCGACCGCAGGCTTGAACCCGAACGGTCGGCCGTCGCCGGAGCAACCGCTTGGCGAGGTCGAGCGGCGGAGGTCTTTGCCCAACTTGCTCTGCGACGACGCCTCGAGCTTTTAGACGCCCACTCGAAGCGCGGGAGCCGTGAAGACGGGACGGTTTGCGCACTGACAAGTTCCGCCCACCTCTCAACTCGTCTCAGTGCTGGCGCCGGGCCGTATCGCTTACGGCCCGAGCGCGGCCTCGAAACGCGTGCGCGATCACTCCGTCACCGGTTGCGTTCGCATGGATGTCGTGAGCGGGACTGCACTCCCAAGTCCATCCCGACGATCGGCACGCCCGGCCCCGCCGCGTCCCGTAACGCGACGAGGATGACCGGCAGGTTGGCGGCGATCGCGGGCACGCCGCCGCCGCGGAACAGGTCGTTCGGCCCGATGTCGATCGTCACGAGCCTGACGAACTGCCGGTGCGCGTGGATGAAGTTGACGGCCTCGGCGAGCTGCGATCCGTGCGGGTACTGGCATGGATTGTGGGCGTTCCGACCCGTCGAAGGGCAGGGTGGATGTGGGCGATGACCTCGTCGGCGTGCTGTCGCAGCCAGTCGATGAGAGCTCGAGCCTGTGCGTGCCGGAAACTCAGATTCGCCGCTCCATCCGCCTGCGAGTCGGGAGATCGATCAGCCCGGGAGCGCTTCCGCGGACAAGCGCAGACTGAGGATGTTTGACGTCGCCCCGGTGGATCTGGTATTTGCGCGCGCCCGAGAACCTAGTAAGTAGGTGAAGGTGCCCGAGTAGACACCCCCCGTGTCGCTTGTTTCTGAAACAGCGGCACTGCATCCGGATTTTTGACAGTCCACTGCCGCCGAGCTCCGAAATCGAGACGGCGGAGGTTTCAGGGACAGAGCGGGTTCGTGGGCGTGTGGTGTATGCGTCGTGCATCGTCGGCTGCGGCGGCGGCGCTTGTTGCGCGGCGGCGTGGTGCGAGAGGAGGGTGGCGTGGAAGGGCGGCGAGGATTCGCAGGATCAGTCGGCTTGTTGGCGTGTTCGGGTCCGGGGTCGTCCTGCGCGCGCAGTCGCCGGCGGCGCGGCGGCGGCATCGATGCTCCTGCTTGTTGCGAGAACCGTCTCCGCCTGAGAGGATCGCGCCGCACCCTCGGGGCAGGGGGGTTTCTGCCATCGAGTCGGGGAGGGGAGAGCACATGAGGATGAGGACGCGTTCGACTCGCGCCGCGTTGGCGGTGCTCGTAGTGGTTGGACTATTGGCGCTCCCCGCGGGGTCTGTCGGTTTGGCGCGCTCGGCGGGCGGGACCGGTCTTGTCCCGCAGGCGATTCAGCTGCCGCAGATCTCCGGCCTGATCACGGCGCACCACACGGCGTCGACTGCCTGCGTCCTACCGGACGGCACCGACCGCTTCCGACCTGCAGCATTTCCACGACACGTTCTTCCGGGGCCTGCCGAACCCGAAGTTCCAGCAGGTGTTCCCGCAGGGGAACCCGCAGTTCAACAACACGTGCACGAATAGCAACGGCGTCTCCGGCCCATGCGCTGCCGCGCTGTGGTCGGGCGAGGCGACGCTTGACATTGAGTGGGCTTACGCGATCGCACCGGAAGCGAGCATCGTGCTGCTGGCCGTTCCTCCGGCCGAGACCGAAGGCGTTCAAGGGTTCCCGAACTTGTTCAAGGCGATCTCCGGCGAGATCGACGCAACCCCGCCCGGAACCGTCTTCTCGATGTCGTTCGGCGTGACCGAGCAGACGTTCGGCGGTGCAGCCGCGACTCAGACGGCGAAGTTCGACCAGGTCTTCCAGAAGGGGCTCGCGAAGAACGACAACTTCTTCGCGTCCTCCGGCGACTTCGGATCGCAGAACGTCAGCAAACAACATCGAGATACGGTCAACTTCCCCTTCCCGACGATCAACTGGCCGACGAGCTCGCCGTTCGTCGTCTCCGTTGGCGGTACCCAATTGCAGGACGGGTGGACGTGGGATCCGACGAGCAACATTGCGTTTGATTCGACGGGTGCGCTCAACCCGGCCTATTGGAACTTCGTCAACGGCGGCAAGAGCGAAGCCGTCTGGAACGAGTCGTGGTTCCCGATCGGAACCGGCGGCGGCGCCAGCGTCATCTATCCGCGGCCGGCATGGCAGGCGGGTGTCGTACCGGCCTATGGAGACCACCGCATCGTGCCCGATACGGCATGGAACGCAGCGGTCAACGGCGGCGTGGACGTCTTCATCACGGCGTACCCGCAGTTCAACTGCGGCAATACGACCGGGTGTTGGACCTTCTTCGGCGGAACATCCGCCGCTTCGCCGCAGACGGCCGCGCTCATTGTGCTTGTTAATGCCGCCCGCGCAGCTGCCGGAAAGGGGCCGATCGGATTCCTCGACCCGATCCTCTACAGCGGCGTCGGTGCCAGCGATTACACCGACATCGTCACGCAGCACTACGGAAGTGCGCCGAAGACCTTCGCCGGAAGCGAGGTCGGCGTCGGTGCAGTGAACAAGTCGGTCGGCGATCTGCAGGACAACCAGCTCTGGCAGGTGCCGATCGCCGGCTATCCGACAACCGCCGGCTACGACGCAACGACGGGCTGGGGGACACCAAATGCCCCGGCGTTCGTGGCAGCGCTCGCGGCGATGCCGTAGGGCTTCATCGCGGGGGCGCGCGACAATGCGCGCCCCCGCAGCTGGGGCGAGTTCCTGCGCGCCCAAGTGCAGGGGATGCTCGCCTGCGATTTCTTCACGGTGGAGACGGCGTGGCAGTGCACCTTGTACATGTTGTTCTTCATCGGGCAGGGATCGCTGCGCGTTCACCTAGCGGGTGTAAGCGCCAACCCCGACGGCGTCTGGATGCACCAACAGGCGCGCAACCTCGCCATCGAGCAGCGTTTGCATCGCACGCGTTTCTTGCTGCACGACCGGGACGCCAAGTTCTCCGGGCCGTTCGACGAGCTCATCCGCTCGGAGGGTGTGCGCGTGATCAAGACGCCGGTGCGGGCGCCGCAGGCGAACGCGGTCGCCGAGCGGTGAGTACGCACCGTCCGCAACGAATGTCTCGATCACATCCTCGTCTTCGGCCGCCGCCATCTCGAGCGGGTGCTTCGCGACTACGTGGCTCACTTCAACGACGAGCGCCCGCACCGTTCCTTGGACCTCATTCCGCCTGCCGGCTCAACCCAACCGCGGGGTTCCCCCGTCCTCGGGCATTCTCCGCCGCGACGTGCTGGGCGGACTGATCCACGAGTACCACGCTGCTGCCGCATGAGCGACCGCACCTCGGGTGATCGTCGCCGCCGGGCCCCAGACGCGGACGGCAAGTTGTCCTAAGCCCTGTGAGGTAAAGAAATTCGATTCGACCGGGACGGCCGTGCTCGTGATCGCCGTCGAAGCGGTTCAAAGTGCGCGTCGTGCTGATGTGTTTGCTCTACCGCTTCTCTGCGGGGTCGTTCGGGTACTCGCCCGCGGCGGCAATGAGCGGGAGCTTGAGATCGTCGTCCTGGGCCTGGGGGTGCCGAAAATTGGGTTTTGCCTGCAAAACAGACCCATTCGGGGAGGGCGGCCGGGGTTAGCGCACCTCTCCCCGCAGTCGGTCGCTCAGTCCGGCACGATCTGGTATCCGCGCGCGTGAAGTTAAAAAGTTCGGCACCCAGACCT